>Ga0194132_10001622_pt1 | contig 45138 bp, 41 predicted proteins | sample TA2KigOf80mmetaG_FD_148612 | JGI IMG/M metagenome (GOLD analysis project Ga0194132, IMG submission 148612) | Freshwater microbial communities from Lake Tanganyika, Tanzania - TA2015054 Kigoma Offshore 80m | ecosystem: Environmental > Aquatic > Freshwater > Lake | place: Tanzania: Lake... | reverse complement strand
AGCAGAAAGGCCGCCTCCGCCTCGATCCGATCAGACCGCCGGTCGCCGCCCTGAGCCAAGGCCGCCGTGCGGCCGCTGCGACGCCACTCATCCACCCACCGGATCGCGCTCGACACACCGACCCCGAACCGCTCAGCAGCCTGGCGCCGAGACAATCCGTCCTCGACCGCCCGCACCACACGAACACGAAGATCCTCTGATAGGGGAACTCCCATGCCCGCTGGCCTCCTCCTCCAGCAGGCATCTTGAATCACATCGCGACAGGATTGGGAATCCCTGACGATTCAGACAGATCGGAAAATGCTCTAGCGTGACAGCGCCGGCGACATTGGCATTGTTGCCCGCTTCCGCCATCGACCTCCTCGCGCGCCCGATTCGGGGCGAGAAGGCGGGCGGACGGTCCGAATCGGTCCGCCGGCGCCCGCCCGGCCATTTATGCGGCCGGGACGGCTATCGGGTCAATCGGTGAACGGATCGCGGACCAGGATCGTGTCCTCGCGCTCCGGGCTGGTCGAGAGCAACGCAACCGGACAGCCGATCAGCTCCTCGATGCGCCGCACGTACTTTACCGCCATCGCCGGCAGGTCGACCCAGGAGCGTGCGCCTTTGGTCGACTGCGACCAGCCTTCAAACACCTCGTAGATCGGGCGCACGCGGGCCTGCGCCGGAGCAGCTGCCGGCAGATGGCGCAGCGTCATCCCGTCGAGCTGGTAGCCGACGCAGACCTTGAGCTCCTTGAGGCCGTCGAGCACATCGAGCTTGGTCAGCGCGATGCCGTCGATGCCGCCGAGCCGGATCGACTGGCGGACCAGCACCGCGTCGAACCAGCCGCAACGCCGCGGCCTGCCCGTTACCGTACCGAACTCGCGCCCGACCTCGCCGATACGCTTGCCGATTTCGTCATGCAGCTCGGTCGGGAACGGCCCGGAGCCGACGCGGGTCGTATAGGCCTTGACGATGCCGAGGACGTAGCCGACGTGCCGCGGGCCGAGACCCGAGCCGGTCGCCGCCTGCGGCGCCACGGTGTTGGACGAGGTAACGTAGGGATAGGTCCCGTGATCGACGTCGAGCAGGGTTCCCTGAGCGCCCTCGAACAAGATGCGGCGCCCGGAACGGCGCAGCTCGTCGAGACGCATCCACACCGGCTCGGCATAGGGCAGCACTTTCGGTGCGATGTCGGTCAGCATCGCGACAAGCTCGCCCGCATCGACCTTGTCCTTGCCGAGGCCGGTCAGAAGCGCGTTGTGGTGCAGCAGCAACTGATGGACCTTGTCGGGCAGCGTCGCCGGATCGGCGAGATCGCAGACGCGGATGGCGCGGCGGCCGACCTTGTCCTCATAGGCCGGGCCGATGCCGCGCCCCGTGGTGCCGATCTTCGCATCGCCCCTTGCCTCCTCGCGGGCGAGATCGAGGATGCGGTGCACCGGGAGGATCAGCGTGCAGTTCTCGGCGATCCGGAGCGTGTCGGCCGTCACCTCGACGCCCTGGCCCTTCAGGATCTCGATCTCCTTCAGCAGATGCCAGGGATCAAGGACCACGCCGGAGCCCAGGATCGAGAGCTTGCCGCGCACCACGCCCGAGGGCAGCAGGCTCAGCTTGTAGGTCGTGTTGCCGATGACCAGCGTGTGGCCGGCATTGTGGCCGCCCTGGAATCGGACGACGACGTCCGCCCGCTCGGACAGCCAGTCGACGACCTTGCCCTTGCCTTCATCGCCCCATTGGGCGCCGACCACCACGACGTTGGTCATGCCGCACGCTCGATTGACTGGATGTTGCCGTCGGCCCCGGCAAGGTGAGTGCAGCCGAGCCGGCGCGCTTCCGCCGCAGCGTCGGCGACGGGCGTCAGGCCGGCGACGGTGACCCATCCCTGCTCGCGCAGGCGCCGGCCGACATCCGCACGGGTTCCGTGCGGCAGGAAGACCTTGCGCCCGGTCGAGGCCGCCGGGAGCGAGCGGATCACGGTGTCCATATAGAAGGTGAGGCCCGTCGCCGGCTCGCCGGTCTCGCCGGCACGATAGCGGCCGCCGCGGCCGAGCTCGCCGCGCACGCCACGCACGAACAGCGAGAAGCTGACGCCGGTGTGATAGGCGAAGCCGCGGTTCTCGACCGCGTCGACGGTCAGCACGATCTGCGGGTCGGCGGCCTGGACCAGGCGCGAGACCGCTTTCAGCGACTCCACATGAGCGCGCGCATCGATCGGAAGATCGACCTTCTCGAGCGCTGAGAGTCCCGGCGCGATCGGGCCCGAAGCGGCCAGGAGCTTCGCAACCAGCGGCGCCGGCCCGCCGAGCTTGGCGATGGCGCCGGCATCCTTGCCGTCGAGCGCGGTCCGGAACGCCTGCGCCTCGGCGCCCTCGATCCCATGCGCGGCGAGCAGGGACGGCACGAGGTTCGGCGCCATCAAGTCGATCGAGAGTCCTTTGACGCCGACGCGCCGCGCCGCTTCGGCGGCGATCAGGATGACCTCGGCGTCGGACTCCGGCGTCTCGGCGCCGATCATCTCGAAACCGACCTGGGTGAACTCGCGCTCCGGCGAGAGCTGCGAGCCCATCACCCGCATGACCTCGCCGGCATAGGAGAGGCGTACCGGCCGTGGCGCCTTCTTGAGCCGCGTGGTCGCGATCCGCGCCACCTGCAGCGTCATGTCGGGCCGAAGCGCCATCATCCGCTGCGAGATCGGGTCCATCATGCGAAAGGTGCGATTGGCGACCGAGGCGCTGACCTGTCCCAAGAGGCTCTGCTCGAACTCGACCAGCGGCGGCTTCACGCGCTCGTAGCCATAGGCGGCAAAGCACGCCATCAACGTCTCGACCACCTTTGTCTCGTGGTCGCCATCCGGCGGCAGGACGTCGCGCAACCCCTGGGGCAGGAGCGCGCGGGAGGTCAGATCCGATCCGCTGGCGGACTGGGACACGAGAGGCTTTCCGATCGGGAATTGTGCGGCGCGGGATGAGTAGCCGGTTTGGCTAAAGGCGGCAACCTCCGAGCAAAGCCGTGACCTGGTGACGCAGTGCCGCATAGGCGTTGACCCCGACGGTGCAACGCCCTTAGCGTCCGGGCCGGGCCACGCCCCCCCACCGGGGCGCATCTATTCTGAAAGGGATAGGCGATGACGACGACACCCGGACTCCGTCCGAAATCCCCCCATTTTTCCTCTGGTCCCTGCGCCAAGCGGCCCGGCTGGTCGCTGAAGGCGCTCGAAGACGCGCTGGTCGGCCGCTCGCACCGCTCGAAAGAGGGCAAGGCGCGGCTGGTCGAGGTGATCGAGCGCTCGCGCACGATCCTCGGCATGCCGGCCGACTACCGGCTTGCGATCGTCCCGGCCTCGGACACTGGCGCCGTCGAGATGGCGCTCTGGAGCCTGCTCGGGGCTCGCCCGGTCGAGGTGCTGGCGTGGGAGAGCTTCGGGGAGGGTTGGGCGACCGACATCGTCAAGCAGCTCAGGCTCAAGGACGCCCGCGTGCTGAAGGCGCCCTACGGTCTGCTGCCCGATCTGAAGGCCGTCGACTGGGCGCGCGACGTGGTCTTCACCTGGAACGGCACGACCTCGGGCGTGAAGATTCCGGACGGGAGCTGGATTCCCGACGACCGGGACGGTCTTGCGATCTGCGATGCGACCTCGGCCGCCTTTGCCATGGAGCTTCCCTGGCCGAAGCTCGATGTCGTCACCTGGTCCTGGCAGAAGGTGCTGGGTGGCGAGGCGCAGCACGGCATGCTGGCGCTGTCGCCGCGGGCGGTTCAGCGCCTCGAAAGCTATGTACCGCCCTGGCCGCTGCCAAAGCTCTTCCGCATGACCAAGGGCGGCAAGCTCGACGAGGCGCCGTTCAAGGGCGACACCATCAACACACCCTCGATGCTCGCGGTCGAGGACGCGCTCGACGGATTGAGATGGGCCGAGCGGGTCGGCGGGCTCAAAGGGCTGATCGCGCGCAGCCAAGCAAACCTCAAGGTGCTCACCGACTGGGTCGACCGCACCGGATGGGTCGGATTCCTGGTCAAGGACCCGGTGACGCGGTCCTCGACCTCGGTCTGCCTGTCCTTCGTCGATCCGTGGTTCCTCGGCCAGAGCGAGGCGGCTCAGGCAGCCATCGCCAAGGGAGTTGCCAGCGCGCTTGAGAAGGAGGGCGTCGCCTACGACATCGCCTCCTATCGCGATGCGCCGCCGGGCTTGCGCATTTGGTGCGGCGCCACCGTGGAAGCCGCCGATCTCGAAGCCCTCACGCCCTGGCTCGACTGGGCCTATGCCCGCGCCAGGGCCGCCTAAGGAGTTCCGACCATGCCCAAAGTCCTCATCTCCGATGAGCTTTCCCCGCGCGCCGTCGAGATCTTCCGGGCGCGCGGCATCGAGGTCGACGTCAAGACCGGCCTCAAGCCCGACCAGCTCCGCGCCATCGTCGGCGCCTATGACGGGCTCGCTATCCGCTCGGCGACCAAGGTGACGCGCGAGGTGCTCGAGGTCGCGACCAACCTCAAGGTCGTCGGCCGCGCCGGCATCGGCGTCGACAATGTCGACATCAAGACCGCGACGCAGAAGGGCGTCGTGGTGATGAACACGCCCTATGGCAACGCCATCACCACGGCCGAGCACGCGATCGCGTTGATGTTCGCGCTCGCGCGCGAGATCCCTGTAGCCGACCGCTCGACCCGCGCCGGCAAATGGGAGAAGAACCGCTTCATGGGTGTCGAGCTGTCGGGCAAGACGCTCGGCATCGTCGGTTGCGGCAATATCGGCTCGATCGTCGCCGACCGCGCGCTCGGCCTGAAGATGAAGGTGGTCGCCTTCGATCCCTTCCTGATCGAGGACCGTGCCAAGGCGCTCGGCATCGACAAGGTCGAGCTCGACGCGCTGCTCGAGCGCGCCGACTTCATCTCGCTGCACGCGCCGCTGACGGAATCGACGAGGAACATCATCGACGCCAAAGCGCTGCTCAAGATGAAGAAGGGGGTGCGCATCATCAACTGCGCGCGCGGCGGCCTCATCGTCGAGGAGGATCTGAAGGCGGCGATCGAGTCCGGTCATGTCGCCGGCGCCGCGCTCGATGTCTTCCTGGCCGAGCCGGCCAAGGACAATCCGCTGTTCGCCCTCGACCAGGTGATCGCCACTCCCCATCTCGGCGCCTCGACGACCGAGGCGCAGGAGAAGGTCGCGCTCCAGATCGCCGAGCAGATGAGCGATTTTCTCCTGACCGGCGCCGTCACCAACGCGCTCAACATGCCCTCGGTCTCGGCCGAGGAGGCACCGAGGCTGAAACCCTATATGCGGCTGGCCGAGCTACTCGGCTCGATGCTGGGGCAGGTGGTCGAGCGCGAGGTGACGGCGGTAACGCTCGAGCTCGAAGGCCAGGCGGCCGAGCTCAACCCGCGACCGATGATGCAGGCGGCGCTCGCCGGCCTGTTTCGGCCGATGCTGGACAGCGCCAACATGGTCAATGCGCCTGAGATCGCGCGCCAGCGCAACATCGCCGTGACCGAGACCCGCCACGAGCGCGACTGCGACTACCAGACCCTGCTGCGGCTCACCGTCGTCACCGAGGCACGCTCGCGCTCGGCCGACGGCACGCTGATCGGCGGCACCCGCCCTCGCCTGGTCGCGGTCCAGGACATCGCAATCGAGGCCGATTTCGGCAAGCATCTTCTCTACGTCCGAAACAAGGACAAGCCGGGCTTCATCGGCGCCATCGGCACCGTGCTGGGCTCGGCCGGAATCAACATCGCCACCTTCCATCTGGGGCGGACCGCGCCGGGCAAGGACGCGCTCTGCCTGATCGAGGTCGACCAGGCGATTCCGGAAGAGGTCATCGAGAAGGTGAGGAACCTGAAGCAGGTGGAGCGGGTGCGAACGCTAAGCTTCTGAGCCGCCGCCCCTCGCCCGGAAGCGCGAGGCAACAAGGCGCCGTCAGGCCCCGTCGCCGGCCATGTCGCCCGCAACCTCCAGGAAGGCACGGACCAGGGCGAGGCGGCGGCGCTCCTCGAGGCAGACGACATATTCGGCAACGGCGAGGTCGGAGCCGGTGACAGCGATGCGATGGAAGCGGTCGTCGGCGCGGAACTCGCTTTCGAAGACGACGCCGATGCCGAAGCCGGCAGCGACCGCCTCGCCGACGCCTTCGCGGCTTTCGACCTCGATGATCGCCCCGGGGCGGACCGCTGCCGCAGCGAGCGTCGCCTCGAAGACGCCGCGCGTGACCGAGCCACGCTCACGCAGCACCATGTCCTGACCAGAAAGCTCGGAAAGCCGGATGCGCCGGCGCCGAGCCCAGGCGTGGCGGAGCGGGACGAACAGCACGAGGCGGTCGGCGCGGAACGGCAACGTGTAAAGCCGCGGATCAGCCGTGAGCTTCGCCATCACCACGACATCGGCTTCGTAGTCGAAGAGGCGCCTGAGCACTGTCATCGAGTTGCCGAGGCTCAGGGAAAATGTGAGGCCGCTATGGCGGCGCTTGAGCTCCGCCAGGATCGGCACGGCGTGATAGGCGGAGTCGGCGCTGACGCGGAGATGACCATGCGCGAGCGTCGCGGTGCCGGAAAGAAGCGCTCGCGCCTCTTCCTCGAGCCCGAACATGCGGTCGGTCAGCGCGTAGAGGCTCTGGCCGAGCTCGGTGAGCTGGACGCCGCGGCCGCGCCGATCGAACAGGCGGACGCCATAGGCCTTCTCGAGCGCCGTCACCTGGCCGGAGAGGGTCGGCTGCCCGACCCCGGCAGCAGCCGAGGCGCGCGTGAACCCCCGGGCTCGGGCGACCTGGTGGAAGGCACGGAGCTGGGTCGGTTTCATATCGATTTTATCAATAGTATCTATCCACATAATGTATTTGATTTATGGCGAATGGAAGGGGACGCTTCGGCCATTACGTCCTGTGGAGCCTGTCCATGCCGATCACGCCTGCCGTCTCCGAAACCGGCGATCCGTTGCTGCTGACGCCGGGACCGCTGACCACCTCGCGAACCGTCAAGCAGGCGATGGTGCATGATTGGGGCTCGCGCGATGCGACCTTCCTCAAGATCAATCGCGCCGTCCTCGACCGCATCGTCGAGATCGCCGGCGGCGTCGGCACCCATGTGACAGTGCCGATGCAAGGCAGCGGCACCTTTGCCGTCGAGGCGATGCTGACGACCTTCGTCCCGCGCGACGGCAAGATCCTCCTGCTCGTCAATGGTGCCTACGGTCAGCGCGCGACGAAGATCTGCGCCGTCGCCGGTCGCGCGCATCAGGTCCTGGAGACCCCAGAGGACACGCCGCCCAGCTTGGCCAAGCTGGAAGAAACGCTCGCCGCCGACCCATCGATCACGCATGTTTTCGCCGTCCATTGCGAGACCACCTCGGGCATCCTCAACCCGATCCGGCAAATCGCCGGCGTCGTCGCCACCCATGGGCGCCGGCTCCTGGTGGACTCGATGAGCGCCTTCGGCGCGCTCGAGATCGACGCCGGTGCGGTCCCCTACGACGCGCTCGCGGCCTCCTCGAACAAATGCCTCGAAGGCGTGCCGGGCATGGGCTTCGTCGTCTGCCGGCTCGATGCGTTGAAGGCGGCAAAGGGCAATGCGACGACTGTGGTTCTCGACCTTCACGAGCAGTGGCAGGCCTTCGAGCGAACCGGCCAGTGGCGCTTCACTCCGCCGATCCACGTCATCGTTTCGCTGCACCAGGCGATCGAGGAGCACCGAGCCGAGGGCGGCGTGAAGGGACGCGGCGCCCGCTATGCCGCCAACTGCAAGATCCTGATCGACGGGATGGCAAAGCTCGGGTTCAGGCCGCTGCTGCCGGCGGATCTGCAGGCACCGATCATCGTCACCTTCCACATGCCGACCCACGCGGCCTTCAAGTTCCAGGCCTTCTATGACGGGCTCAAGGACCGGGGATACGTGATCTATCCGGGCAAGCTGACGGTCGCCGACTCCTTCCGGATCGGGTGCATCGGCCGCATTACGCCCGAGCAGATGAAGGGGGCGATTGCGGCCGTCGCCGAGGTGCTAGCAGACATGGGCGTCACGCTGAAGAAGGCAGCCTGAGCGCATGGCCATCACCGTCAACGGCCGCCGCTACAAGGACCCGAAGCAACCCGTCGTCGTCGTCTGCGTCGACGGCTCCGAGCCCGGCTATATTGAACGCGCCGCCGAGGCCGGGGACGCGCCCTATCTCGGCCGCATCCTGAGAGAGGGCACCAGCCGGCTCGTCGACTGCGTCGTTCCGAGCTTCACCAATCCCAACAACCTCTCGATCGTCACCGGGGTGCCGCCGGCTGTACACGGCATCTGCGGGAACTACTTCTTCGATCCCGAGGTGCAGGCCGAGGTGATGATGAACGACCCGAAGCACCTTCGGGTCGGCACGATCTTCAAGGCTTTCCAGGAAGCCGGGGCGCGCATTGCGATCGTCACGGCGAAGGACAAGCTCCGCGCCCTTCTCGGCAAGGATCTCAGGCTCGGCCCCTGCAAGGCCGTCTGCTTCTCCTCCGAGAGGGCCGACAAGGCGAGCGTGGCGGAGAACGGCATCGACGGTGTCATGAACGTGGTCGGCAAGCCGCTGCCCAACGTCTACTCGGCCGAGCTGAGCGAGTTCGTCTTCGCCGCCGGCGTGCGCCTGATGGAGCGCGACACGCCGGACCTCATGTACCTCTCGACCACCGACTACATCCAGCACAAGCATGCGCCGGGCACGCCTGTCGCCAACGCCTTCTACAAGATGATGGACAGCTACCTGGCGCGGCTCGATGCGCTCGGCTGCGTGATTGCCCTCACCGCCGATCACGGCATGAACGCCAAGCATGACCGCGGCGGCAAGCCGGACGTGATCTACCTCCAGGACCTGCTCGACCGCTGGCTTGGACCCGGCAAGGCGCGCGTGATCCTGCCGATCACCGACCCTTACGTGGTGCATCACGGCGCGCTCGGCTCCTTTGCCACCGCCTATCTGCCGACGAGCGACGTCGCCAGCGTCATCGACCGCCTGAAGTCGATGGACGGAATCGAGGCGGCGCTGACCCGCGCCGAGGCGGCGTCCCGCTTCGAGCTGCCGCCCGAGCGCATCGGCGAGGTCGTCGTGGTCTCGACCCGGCACAAGGTGCTCGGCACCAGCCTCGCCAAGCACGACCTCTCGGGCCTGACCGAGCCGCTCCGCAGCCATGGCGGCATTTCCGAGCAGAAGGTGCCGCTGGTCGTCAACCGCCGGACCGAGCTTCCGGCGGATCACCGCCTTCGCAACTTCGACATTTTCGACGTTGCCTTGAACCGCGTCGTCCACTGAAGGAACCGCGCATGACCGCGCTTCGCCACCCTGCCCCGGAGACCCGCCACGAGATGCTGCGCCTTGCCGGACGCAAGGTCGACGGCGACGGTCGCATCGATGTCTTCAATCCCTACACCAACGAGGTCGTCGGCACCGTGCCGCGCACGCGCCGCGAGCAGGTGGCCGAGGCCTTCCGCATCGCCGCCTCGTACAGGCCGAAGCTGACCCGTTACGACCGCCAGAAGATCCTGATGACGACGGCGGAGCTCCTGGCCAAGCGCAAGGACGCCCTCTCCGACCTGATCACCGCCGAGAGCGGGCTCTGCAAGAAGGACTCGCTCTACGAGGTCGGCCGCGCCTACGACGTGTTCCATCTCGCCGGCCAGCTCGCGATCCAGGAGGATGGCGAAACCTTCGCCTGCGACATCACCCCGCACGGCAAGGCGCGGCGCATCTTCACCATGCGCCAGCCGCTCCGCGCGATCAGCGCCATCACCCCGTTCAATCACCCGATGAACATGGTGGCGCACAAGATCGCGCCGGCTATCGCCACCAACAACCGCATCGTCGTCAAGCCGACCGAGCTGACGCCGCTGACCGCGCTCGCGCTCGCCGACGTGCTCTACGAGGCGGGATTGCCGCCGGAGATGCTTTCGGTGCTGACCGGGCAGCCCGCGGACATCGGCGATGAGATGATCGTCAACCCGAATATCGATCTGGTTACCTTCACCGGCAGCGTGCGCACGGGGAAATACATCGCATCGAAGGCGGGATACCGCCGTATCGTGCTCGAGCTCGGCGGCAACGACCCGCTGATCGTCATGGAAGATGCCGACCTCGACAAGGCGGCAGAGCTTGCCGTGGCGGGCGCCACCAAGAACTCGGGTCAACGCTGCACTGCGGTGAAGCGGATCCTGGTCGTCGAGTCCGTCGCCGAAGAATTCGCCGGGCTGGTGACGGCGAAGGCGAAGAAGCTAAGATGCGGCGACCCGATGGACCCCGAGACCGATGTTGGCACCGTGATCACCGAGGACGCCGCCAAGCTGTTCCAGCGCCGCGTCGTCGACGCCGTCGCTTGCGGCGCCGAGCTCCTTCACGGCAACGACCGCCGCGGCGCCCTTTTCCCGCCGACGGTGATCGACCGCGTGCCTTTCGACTGCGAGCTGGTACGCGAGGAAACCTTCGGGCCGGCGATCCCGATCATCCGGGTCCGGAACACCGAGGATGCGATCATTGTCGCAAACTCGACCGCCTATGGTTTATCGTCTGGTGTCTGCACCAATCGCTTCGACTACATCCAGCGCTTCATCGAGGCGCTCGACGTCGGTACGGTCAACGTCTGGGAGGTGCCCGGCTATCGGATCGAGATGTCGCCCTTCGGGGGCATCAAGGATTCCGGCCTCGGCTACAAAGAGGGGGTCAAGGAAGCGATGAAGAGCTTCACCAACGTGAAGACCTACTCGCTGCCCTGGCCGACCTGACGGGAAGGACGTGTCAACAAATCGTAGCAGGGTTCGACGAAGCTTCACGGCTCAATCAGGAGGGACAACTATGAAACATTCACGCCTATGGCTGCCGCTGGCCGCAGCAGCCGCGCTGTTCGCCTTTACGGCAGATGCGCTTGCGCAGAAGACGCGGATCACGGTCTACACCGCGCTCGAGAATGACCAGCTCGGCCCCTACAAGGCAGCCTTCGAGGCCGATAACCCGACGATCGAGATCGCCTGGGTACGCGACTCGACCGGCGTGATGACCGCGCGCCTGGTCGCCGAGAAGGACAATCCGCGCGCCGATGTGATCTGGGGCCTCTCGGCCTCCTCGGTCGTGCTGTTCGAGAACATGGGCATGCTGACCGGATACACGCCGAAAGGCGCCGACGGCATCAAGCCGGTGTTCAAGGACTCGAAGAACCCGGCCATGTGGACGGGCATGGATGCCTATCTCTCGGTCGTCTGCTTCAACACGACCGAAGGCGGCAAGGCGAAGATCGATGCGCCGAAGTCGTGGAAGGACCTGACCAAGCCCGCCTACAAGGGCCACATCGTCATGCCCAACCCGGCGTCCTCGGGCACCGGCTACCTCACCATCGCCGCCTGGCTGCAGGTCATGGGCGAGGCTGAGGGCTGGAAGTACATGGATGCGCTTCACGAGAATGTCGCGGTCTACACCCATTCCGGCTCGGCGCCCTGCGTGCAGGCGGCGCGCGGCGAGCGCCTGATCGGCATCGGCTTTGACATGCGCGGCGCCTCGGAGAAGACCAAGGGGGCGCCGATCGACCTGATCCTGCCGAGCGAAGGTGCAGGCTGGGAGATGGAAGCCTCCGCCATCGTCAAGGGCACGAAGAACCTCGATGCGGCGCAGAAGCTGATCGACTGGACCGTCTCAAGGAAGGCCAACGAGCTCTACGGCAAGTACTACGCGATCGTCGCCATGCCCGGCATCAACGCCGCCCCGCCGAACTACCCGGCCGGTGCCGAAGCCGCGATGGTCAAGAACGACCTGGGATGGATGGCGAAGGAGCGCGACCGTATTCTCGCCGAGTGGACGAAACGCTACGACGGCAAGTCCGCCCCGAGGTAAGCTAAGCGGGCCCCCGGGCGAACCCGCATGGAAGACGGGTCGCCCGGGTAGGCCGGACGAGGGGGAGCTGTCGTCATGGACGTCACCGGCGCTTCGCCGTATCTGAGCATTCGCCGTCTCACCAAGCGTTTTGGCAGCTTCACCGCGCTCGACGACGTCTCGCTCGACGTCTTCGCACGGGAGTTCGTCGTCTTTCTGGGCCCGTCGGGCTGCGGCAAGACCACGCTGCTGCGCGCCATCGCCGGGCTCGACATCCAGACCTCCGGCACCATCCATCAGGGCGGGCGCGACGTCTCGGCGCTGCCGCCGGCCGAGCGCGACTTCGGCATCGTCTTCCAGTCCTATGCGCTCTTCCCGAACCTGACCGTCTTCGACAATGTCGGCTACGGCTTGGTCTCACGCGGACAGCCCAGGTCTCAGATCCAGGCGCGTGTCGCCGAGCTGCTGGCGCTGGTCGGACTCCCGGACTCCGGGGCCAAGTATCCTTCGCAGCTCTCCGGCGGCCAGCAGCAGCGCGTGGCGCTCGCCCGCGCGCTGGCGATCTCGCCCGGCCTGCTGCTCCTCGACGAGCCTCTCTCGGCCCTCGATGCCCGCGTGCGCACGCATCTCCGGCAAGAGCTCAAAGAGCTTCAACGGAAGCTCGGCATCACCACGATCATGGTGACACATGACCAGGAAGAGGCGCTGACGCTCGCCGACCGCATCGTCGTGATGAATCACGGCGTCATCGATCAGGTCGGCACGCCAACAGAGGTCTACCGTCAGCCGGCGAGCCCGTTCGTCGCCGACTTCGTCGGCACCATGAATTTCCTCCAGGCGTCGGTCGCCGAGCACGGCGTGGTCGCCATAGGCGGCCGCCAATTCTGGGTCGAAAGCCTGAACGGCATGAAACCGGGAACTGCGGCGACGGTCTGCATCCGACCTGAGGACGTGAAGACCCGCAACGTCGAGCCTGGGTCCGAGAACGCGCTCGAGGTCGAGGTGAAGGCGCTCGAATTCCTGGGCTCCTTCGCCCGCGCCCGCCTCGCACCGGCCGACGGCGGCGACCCCGAGATCGTCGCCGACTTCTCGATCAACCTGCTCCGCGACCTCAAGGTCGAGCCTGGCCTCAAGCTGCCAGTGGCGCTGCCGCCGGACCGGCTGCGCGCCTTCCCCAAGGCCTGATGACCGCCGCCAGCGCTCCTCTCATCCGCGCCAGGGCTTCGCGCGACGATCTGATCATGCGAGCAGGCCTCGCGCTCTTCGCGCTGTTCCTGCTCGTCGTCGTCGCGCTGCCGCTCTGGGCGCTGCTGTCGAAGAGCTTTCAGGATCACAACGGCAATTTCGTCGGCCTCGCCAACTACCTCCGCTATGTCGAGACGCCGGCACTGTTCCAGTCCTTCTGGAACAGCCTGTTCGTCGCAATCGTCGTCACCGCGATCGTCGTCCCGCTCGCCTTCATCTACGCCTATGCCCTGACGCGAAGCTGCATGCGCTTCAAGGCTGTGTTCCAGGGCCTGGCGCTGATCCCGATCCTGGCGCCGTCGCTGCTGCCGGCGATTTCGCTCATCTACCTCTTCGGAAACCAGGGCCTGCTCAAAGGCTGGCTGTTCGGCCAGCCGGTCTATGGCGCGACCGGCATTATCACCGCGCAGGTGTTCTATTGCTTTCCGCATGCGCTGATGATCCTCGTGACCGCGCTGTCGATGGCCGACCAACGCCTGTACGAGTCGGCGGACGCGCTCGGCGCCTCGCGGCTGCGCAAGTTCCTGACCGTGACCCTGCCCGGCGCCAAGTACGGGCTGATCTCGACATCCTTCGTCATTTTCACGCTGGTCATCACCGACTTCGGCATCGCCAAGGTCGTTGGCGGCCGTTTCAACGTGCTGGCGACCGACATCTACAAGCAGGTGATCGGCCAGCAGAACTTCGAGATGGGCGCGGTCGTGGGCGTCGTGCTCCTCGTCCCTGCCCTTCTCTCCTTCGCTGTCGACCGTATCGTCGCACGACGCCAGGTGGCCCAGCTTTCGGCGCGCGCCGTGCCCTTCGAGCCCAAGCCGCGGCAGAGCCGTGACCTCGCGCTCACGCTCTTCTGCGCGGCGATCGGGCTCGCCATTCTCGGCGTCTTCGCCGTCTCCGTCTGGGCCTCCTTCATCACCTTCTGGCCCTACAACCTGACGCTCACGCTGAAGAACTATGCCTTCGGCAACTTCGACCCGCTTGGCTGGGGCGTCTACTGGAACTCGCTCAAGATGGCGGCGGCGAGCGCGATCCTCGGCACGATCGCCGTCTTCCTCGGCGCCTATCTGGTCGAGAAATCGAAAGGCTTCCACGTCGGACGCAACTTCGTTCACCTGCTGGCGATGATCCCGCTCGCCGTGCCGGGTCTCGTGCTGGGCCTGAGCTACATCTTCTTCTTCAACATGAAGGGGAATCCGCTCGGTTTCCTCTACGGCACGATGGCAATCCTCGTCGTCAACACCGTGGCCCACTTCTACACGGTGAGCCATCTGACCGCGGTCACCGCGCTCAAGCAGCTCGACGCCGAGTTCGAGGCGGTTTCCGCTTCGCTGAAGGTGCCCGTCTGGCGCACTTTCTTTCGCGTCACCGTGCCGATCTGCCTGCCGGCGATCCTCGATGTCGCCATCTATTTCTTCGTCAATGCGATGACGACGGTCTCGGCGGTGATCTTCCTCTATTCGAGCGAGACCAAGCTCGCCTCTCTCGCGATCGTCAACATGGACGAGTCGGGCTTCACCGCCGGCGCTGCCGGCATGGCGACCGTGATCGTCGTCACCTCGGCTGCAGTCAAGCTGGCGCAGCTCGGTCTCTCGCGGCTACTCTCGCGGACCCAGGCATGGCGGAAACGATGAGCAAGCTTCTGCCCGTGGTCCTCGTGCTTCTGCTGTCGGCCTGTACCTCGGCCGGCGACGTCGCGCTCAAGACTGTCGAGAACATCGCCCGCGCCGCCTGCCAGGCCGCCGGCAACTGCGCCAACACCTGCCCGGATGGAACCGCGGCAAGGCCACCGGCCTGGAGCTGTCCCGGCCGACCTTGATGCCTTGCGCCAGCTATACCGACCCGCGCCTCGCCGCCGTCTACGATCCGCTTAACCCGCCTGACATCGAGGACGACTTTCACCTCGCACTCGCCGGAGACAACCCGCGCACGATCCTCGACATGGGCTGCGGCACCGGGCGCCTCGCCAGCGCCCTGGCGGCGCGCGGACATCGCGTGGCCGGCGTCGATCCGGCACCGGCGATGCTCGACATCGCGCAGCGCCGGCCGGGCGGCGACAGGATCACCTGGGTCCTGAGCGGCGCCGCCGAGTTGTCGCTCGACGCGCGCTTCGATCTCATCGTCATGACCGGGCATGTGTTCCAGGTGTTCCTCGATGATGATGACATCCGCGCCGCGCTCTCGACGCTTCGCCGCCATCTCGCCACAGACGGGCGGATCACCTTCGCAACGCGCAATCGCGCTGTCGAGGCGTGGAAGAGCTGGGTTCCCGAGGCGACCCGCGAGCGCATCGAGGTGCCGGGGATTGGCATCGTCGAGGTTCACTACGACATCCGATCGGTCGAGGGAGCGCTGGTCACCTTCGAGACGCATTTCTGCTTCGGTCCCGGCGACAGCGCGGTCACGGCAAGTACGCTCCGCTTCATGACGCAAGACGAGGTCGCCCATGCTCTCGGCGAGAGCGGACTCGATCCCGTGACGTGGTATGGAGACTGGGACGGCTCGCCGTTCCATGTCGACAGCCCCGAGATCATCGTCATCGCGCGGAAAGGACTCTGAATGACAACCGTGCTCTATGCGGCCGAGGCCGGGGTCGCGACCCTGACCCTCAACCGGCCCGACAGCCTGAATGCCGTGACCCGGACGATGCATGGCGAGCTCAAGGACGCGCTCGCGCGCGCCGCCGGCGACCCGGCGATCCGCTGTCTCGTCCTCACCGGCGCGGGCCGCGGCTTCTGCTCGGGCGCCGACCTCGTCGATTCCGCCACGATCTCAGGCGGCGTTCCAGACCTCGCCAAGGTGCTGGACGAAACCTACAACCCGCTCATCCGCTCGCTCCGCGATCTGCCGAAGCCGATCGTCGCCGCGGTCAACGGCGTCGCCGCCGGCGCCGGCGCGAACATCGCGCTCGCGTGCGATCTCGTTCTAGCGGCGCGCTCGGCGGTATTCATCCAGGCCTTCTGCAAGATCGGCCTCATCCCGGATGCCGGCGGCACCTGGTTCCTGCCGCGCCATGTCGGCCGCGCCCGCGCTGCCGGCCTCGCCATGCTCGGCGACAAGCTGACCTCCGATCAGGCGGAGAGCTGGGGCCTGATCTGGAAGTCCGTCGACGACGACAAGCTGGTGGGCGAGGTCGAGAAGCTGTCCCGCCACCTCGCCATCCAGCCGACCGTGGCGCTTGGCCTGATCAAGAAGGCGCTGTCGGCGGCGGAAACGAACAGCCTCGATGCGCAGCTCGACGTCGAGCGCGATCTTCAAGCGATCGCCGGGCGCACCAAGGATTTCGTGGAGGGCGTTGCCGCCTTCCGCGAGAAGCGAGCGCCGAGGTTCACTGGTCGCTAGGGTGATCGCGGGTCATCGCGTAGCGGCTGCCGTAGTAGACCAGCGCCGGCTTGTCCTCGGCTGAGCAGGTATGCACGCGGCCGACGAAGATCAGATGGTCGCCGCCTTCATATTGATGGTGAGTGACACAGACGAAACGCGCGACGCAACCGTCGAGCAAGGGCACGCCCCCCTCGCCCTCGTGAAAGGCGATGCCGGCGAAGCGATTGGCAACCCGTTGCGAGAAGCGGCGCGCGATCTCGACTTGGTCCCAGGCGAGCACGTTGACGCCGAAATGCGTGGCCGAACGAAACGCCTCCAGGCTGCGAGCGCGCTTCGACAGGCTCCACAGGATCAACGGCGGGTCGAGCGAGACCGAGTTGAAGGAGTTCGCAGTCAGCCCGACCAGCCCGCCATCGGCGAGCCGGCAGGTGATGACGGTGACTCCGGTGGCGAAACGGCCGAGCGCCGAGCGAAGCGCCTCCGCCCCGAACTCGCTTTCAACCACGTCCCTGCCCTCAGCCTCGGCCCGCATGCTCCTCCACCATATCACTCCTCCGAGATCGATCTGCTAGGATTGGATGGACGCTGACTCGTCCTGACCCGCCGATCGTCGTTGCCCAGAATCGAGACCGCTGCGGAACCTATCCGAGAATGATCCCCACCCTGCCGGCTCGACTCTATGCCGGCCTGCTCGCGATGACGGCTGTTCTCGCCGTTGGATGCCAGATGCAGACGCCTGCGCTGACGGCCGGCTGCACGGTGCCGCGCATCACTTCCGCCTATGAACGCCTGCCACCCGCGCAGCGACCGGCCGACGTGCCGGCGCGGCCGAGCGCGCTGCCGACGCCGGAGCTCAGCGACGCGGAAGCCGAGGCCGCCGGTGCCTGCGTCCGGCCGGCGCTGCTCGCCGCTGCAGCCCACAGCGGCGACGCTCGGCTTTCCGGCTCGGAGGGCTGGAAGCGCTTCAGCACGGTCTTCTATCAATCCGAGCACGGCCTCTACATCGAGCTGACAGGCAATGCGCTTGCCGAGGGCTATCTCGAGTTCGAGGATGGGCCGGCTCTGCCTGTGGGCGCCGTCGTCTTGAAGCGCGGCTTCATCGCGCGCCAGTCCGGCGAGGCGATCCCCGACGCCCAGTTCACCATTGAAAAAATGCCCGCTGGCTACGATCCGCGTGTCGGCGACTTGAAGTTCACCTTGATCGCAGGCGGAACCGTCATCGGCGAGAGCCGGGGCCGCAACGGCGACAAGGTCGAGTTCTGCGTCGAATGCCACAAGAGCGCCTGGCGGCAAAAGTTCCTGTTCTTCATACCGCCGGAATATCGGCCGAAGAACTGACGCCTAAGCAGAGCGACGCATCAGAGTCTCGAGCTTGAGCGGCAGGGGCGATCCGAGCCAGAGCGGATGCGTTGCGTGGTCCTCGTAGTCGTCCCCTGTCAGCGGATGGACCAGCACCGTCAGTCCCGCGCGGTTCAGCATCAGCCACGGAACCAGCCGCGCGAACTCGGCGACCGGAAAGGCCGCCTGATACATCGAGACCGGGTGCGGGCCGATGGGCGCGTCGTGCCAGCGGCCGAGCTGCACCCGGAAACCCGCGCCGATCGCCTCACGCAGGCGCTCAGCAACGGCGCGCGTGGCCGGGTCGTAGTAGACATGCGCGTGATAGCCCTCGATCGCGGCGGGATCGACGGTCGGCGCTTCCGTCGTCACACCGAGACGACCTTGCCGGGGTTCATGATGTTGTCCGGGTCGAGCGCCACCTTGATCGAGCGCATGAGGCTGACGGCCTCGCCGTGCTCGGCCTGCAGGAACGCCATCTTTCCATAGCCGACGCCATGCTCGCCGGTGCAGGTGCCGCCCATGGCGAGCGCACGCGCGATCATGCGGTCGTTGTGCGCCGAGGCGCGCCTGAGCTCCTCCGGATTCTCCGGATCGATGACGTAGACGAGGTGGAAATTGCCGTCGCCGACATGGCCGACCATCGGCGCCAGCAGGCCCGACTCCTCGATGTCCTTCTTGGTCTCAAGGATACATTCGGCGAGCCTCGAGATCGGCACGCAGACATCGGTCGGCCAGCCCTTGGCGCCCGGCCTGAGCGCGAGCGCCGAGTAGTAGGCACGATGCCGCGCCTCCCACAGCTTGGTGCGGTCTTCCTGGCGCGTGGCCCACTTGAAGTCGGTGCCGCCATGCTCGGCCGAGATCGCCTGCACCGTTTCGGCCTGCTCCTTCACCCCGGCATTGCTGCCGTGGAACTCGAAGAACAGCGTCGGCGCCACCTTGTAGTCGAGCTTCGAATGAGTGACGCAGGCACCCATCTGCACCTCGTCGAGCAGCTCGATGCGCGCCACCGGCACGCCGGCCTGAATCGTCTGGATCACCGTGTTCACGGCGTCGCCGATCGTCGGATAGGCGCAGACCGCCGCCGACATCGCCTCCGGCACGCCGTAGAGACGCAGGGTCACCTCGGTGATGACTCCGAGCGTGCCTTCCGAGCCGACGAAGAGGCGCGTCAAATCGTATCCCGCTGCCGACTTCCGCGACCGGCGGGCCGTCCTGATGATGCGGCCGTCGGCCGCGACCACCGTCAGCGACAGCACATTTTCGCGCATGGTGCCGTAGCGGACGGCGTTGGTGCCCGAGGCGCGCGTCGCCGCCATGCCGCCGAGCGAGGCATCGGCGCCGGGATCGATCGGGAAGAACAGGCCGGTGTCGCGGATGTACTCGTTGAGCTGTTTGCGCGTCACGCCCGCCTGCACCGCGACGTCGAGGTCCTCGACATTGACCTGGAGAACCTTGTTCATCTGCATCAGGTCTATGCAGATGCCGCCATGGAGCGCGGCGACGCCGCCCTCGAGCGAGGTTCCGGTGCCGAAAGGAATGATCGGCGTCTTGTAGCGGGCGCAGACCTTGACGATCTCCGAGACTTCCTCGGTCGACTGCGCAAAGGCCACTGCCTCGGGCGCGTGGGGGGCGTGATAGCTCTCGTCCCGGCCATGCTGCTGACGCACGGCCATCGCCGTCGACAGACGGTCGCCGAGCATCTGCTTCAGGATGTCGATCGCCCCCGAGCGCTGGGCGGGTTGCGCGGTCATGGCAGCTCCGAAATGGCTCTCTGCAAAGTTAGTCGCCCGGTCGAGGCCGGGCAAGGTGACTAGGGAGCCGGCTTGAACTTCGCCAGCAGCACGTCGATGTCGGTCTCCGCACGCGTGATGCGGTCGCGCCGGCAACCGCCGAGGCGCATCAGCTTCTTCCACTTGGTATCGTCGGCCTCGGGAAAAGCCTTGGCCAGCGAGACCGAGGCGAAGCGTGCTGTCGGCTCGACCGGAAATCCGAAAGGCTTGCCGGAGCGGGCGAACGCCTCGACGGTGTCGCCTTTCTCGATCGGCTTCATCTCGGCAACCGCAACGAAACCCTGGTCATCCCGCGACCAGAGCGCGACCGGCCCGCCGATCTCGACCATCGCCTCGGCCTCGGCCTTGCCGTTGGCCGCGAACAGGATGCGGTCGGCGTTCGCATCCAGCGCGTCGATGCAGCCGAGCAGCTTGCACTCGCCAAGCAGCTTCGCGACCTCCGCCCGGTCCATCACGTAGCGCGCCGCCATCGCCTTCCCTCGCTCTTCACCTCTGGGGCTCGCGATGGTAGCCCTTGCAGCCCCTTCTGTCTCCGATCTAAGGCCCCAAGATGACCAGCGTCCCGACCCTGGACGAGATCCGCGCCACCCGCGCGCTCATCGACCGCCACGTCCTGACGACCCCGATCCATACCTGGCGCGGCCGCGAGATCGGCGAGGCCATGGGCTCGACCGAGCCCGTGCTCAAGCTCGAGCTGTTCCAGCATACAGGCTCCTTCAAGGCACGCGGCGCCGTCGCCGTGATGCTGAACCTCTCCAAGGAGCAGCTCGGCCGCGGCGTCGTCACCATCTCGGCCGGCAATCACGCGATCGCCACGGCCTACGCGGCGAAAACGGCGGGCACCTCGGCCAAGGTGGTGATGGCGAAAAACGCCAACCCGACGCGCGTCGCCCGCGCCAAGGCCTATGGCGCCGAGGTGGTGAGCGCCGAGAACGTCGTCGAAGGCTTCGAGCTGGTGAAGAAGATCGAGGCTGCCGAGGGCCGAAGCTTCGTCCATCCCTTCGAAGGGCCCTGGACCTCGAAGGGCACCGGGACGCTCGGCCTCGAATTCTCCGACCAAGCAGGTCCGCTCGACGCCGTGATCGTGCCGATCGGCGGCGGCGGACTTGCTTCCGGCGTCTCGACCGCGATCAAGCTCGCGCAGCCAAGCTGCAAGGTCTACGGCGTCGAGCCGGCCGGTGCCGACGCGATGAGCCGCAGCTTCAAATCAGGCAAGCCGGAACGGCTCGAGAAGATCGACACGATCGCCGACTCCCTGGCGCCCCCCTTCACCACGCCGCTCGCCTTCGAGCTTTGCCGCCGGCACATCGATGAGATCGTTCTGGTCGACGACCAGGCGCTCCGACGTGCGATGGCTCTGCTGTTCCGAGAGATGAAGCTGGCGGTGGAGCCGGCGGGCGCTGCGGCGACCGCGGGAATGCTCGGGCCGCTCAAGAGTCGCCTTGAAGGCAAGCGCGTTGGTCTTATCGTCTGCGGCGCCAATATCGGGGCCGCCGACTTCGCCGAGGCCGTTCGTCTCGGGGAGGCAGGATAGGTCAGTCGACCTGGAGCGCGAGGTCGATCAGGGGGCCGGTCGCAGGATTGTCCTTGCGGAATTCCGCAAGCGCCGTGCCGACGGAGAGCTGGCGCCAGCGCTTCGACTGCTCGGCCGACATCCCCACGACGCGCACGCCGCGGCGCTCGAAGACCTTGACCATCGCGCGATCGGCCGCGCGTGCCGCGTCGTGCGCCCAAAGCTCGATCTTGTCGGCGGCCTTCTGCAGCGCGCGCTTCTGGCTCTGGCTCAGCTGCTCGTAGGTCGCGCGCGCGACCACGATCGGCTCATAGATCATCAGGAAAGGGTGCTCGCCGGGCGCGGTCAGGCACTGTGCCTGCTCCTGCAGCCGGAGCTGCACCAAGCTGTCGCTGGTCGCGGTCGCGACGTCGATCAGGCCGGCTGCGAGCGAGCCGGCGATCTCGGCCGGTGCCATCTCGGCGACGGCTGCGCCCATCTCGCGCGCCATTCTCTCGTAGTAGCGGTTGGAGGCGCGGATCGTCTTGCCGCGAAGGTCCTCGGGCTCGAGGATGCAATCGCCGCGCGAGACGATGCCGCCGGCGACCCAGATGTCGGCGAGCACCACGACGCCTTCGGCCTCGGCATGGTCCTGCAGGCGGCGGAGGAAGACCGAGTCGTTGAGACGCGCAGCGTGGGCGTGGCTGAGCGCGATACCGGGCATGAAGGCAAGCTGCAGCGCCGGCTGCTTCAGCGCGCCGTAGTGGAGAGGCAGCAGCGAGAGGTCGAGCTGACCTTTGCGCAGAGCCTCCCACTGCGCGCGCGGGCGCATCAGCTGGGCGCCGGGGTACACCTTTATGTCGAGGCCGGTCCTCGCCTGCGCTACCTCGCGCGCGAGCATGCGCAGGGCGACGTCGCGGAAATCGATGCCATCGCCCGGAAACTGGTGCGAAGCCTTCAAGGTCTGAGCGCCCGCCGCCCCTGGCACGATCAGCGCGAGCGCAAGCACGACCATACGAACGACCCGGCGGCTCAATCTTTCCTCCTGGAAAGAGCGCGCGTGCGTCAGTATCGCCGACCGCGCCCCAGCGTCAATCTCGCTCAAGCTCGTGTCGAAAGGTTGACGGCATCTCGGCGACGCGGCGACCATCGGCCATGGCCCTCTGGCACAAGCTCCTGGCCGGCGCCGCCGGCTTTGCCGTCGGCGGCCCGATTGGCGCGCTGGTCGGCGGGCTCGCCGCCTATGCCTACGAGGACGACATCAAGAAGGTCGTCGAGCGCCTGAAACCGGCGCCCGACCCGACCCGGAGCACCGCATTCACCGTCGGCGTCATCGCGCTCGGCGCCAAGATGGCCAGCGTCGATGGCGAGGTCACAGGCGACGAGATTCGCGCTTTCCGACAGGTCTTCCATGTCGATGACGCCGAGGCCGCCAAGCTCGAACGGATCTTCGAGATGGCCAAGCGGACGCCCGATTCCTACGAGGCCTATGCCCGCCAGCTCGCCGGCCTGTTCGAGCCGGGCTCAACCGTGCTGGAAGAGCTGATGCATTGCCTCTTCCATGTGGCCACGGTCGACGGCGAACTCGATCCCCGGGAGCACGCCTATCTCCGGAGCGTCTCCGAGATCTTCGGCTTCGATGAGCGCGGCTTCGAGCGGCTTTCGGCCCACCACATGGAATTCATGGCCTGCGAGCCCTGCCTCTTCCTCGGCGTCGCCGCCGACGCTCCGGTCGCCGAGATCAAGGCTGCCTATCGCCGCCTCGTGCGTGAGCACCATCCGGACCGGCTGATCGGGCTCGGCATGCCGGAGGAAGCGATCCGCGTTGCCACCGACCGGCTGGCGACCATCACCCAGGCCTATGAGCGGCTGAAGGTCCAGCGCGGTTTCACTTGATCTGGCCGCTCCCGGTAGACATGCCCCGAGGTGATGCGCCATCATCGGTTGCCAGGGGGCACGACGATGGACGCCGAGACGTTCCTGAAGTCGGGCGGGTTCGACAAGTCGCTCGCAGCGATCGAGCTGCTGAAGGGCGTCTCGCCGGATGCCGTCCGCCGGATCGAGCAGCGCTGCGCGTGGAAGTATCACGCCAAAGGCGCCACGATCCTCAACCAGGATGACGACAGTCACGAGGTGCTGTTCGTCCGTTGCGGTCGCCTGAGAGTTGTGCAGTTCACGGCGACCGGCCGCGAGATCGGCTTTGCCGAGATCGCTCCCGGCGGGCATGTCGGCGAGATGGCCGCGATCGATGGCGGTCCCCGCTCAGCCAGCGTCATCGCCGTCACCGACACGGTAACCGCGAGCCTCCCCGGACAGGACTTCATTCAGCTCCTGCGCGAGACCCCGACCCTCGCTCTCAACCTGTTGAAGGCGATGGCGAGGGCTATTCGCGGCACCAACGTCCGTGTCCATGACCTCCGTAGCCTGACTGCCGCCGGCCGCATCGTGCATGAGCTTCTCAGGTTTACCGGGCGCGGCCGCACGAGCGGCAACGTCTCGCGCATCAAGCTGCAGCCGGCCCCGACCCAGAGCGAGATCGCAGCCTCGGCCGGCACCACGCGCGAGACCGTGGCTCGTACCCTGGGCGAGCTCGAAAAACGCCGCCTGGTCGCCCGCGGCAGCCGCTCGCTCGAGCTTGTCGACATCGAGGGTCTTGAGGACTTCATCGAGGACGATGCGCAGGCCGGCTGAGCCGGGCTTGACGCCTTTGCTGTCAGCGACATATGGGACGGTGTGGGTCAGGCGGCCGGACGGTCGCTCGGCGTCCTTCACAGACGCCGGGAGGAAAGTCCGGGCTCCACGGGAATACGGTGCCGGGTAACGCCCGGCGGGGGCGACCCCAGGGAAAGTGCCACAGAGAGCAGACCGCCGGCGTCCGCGCCGGCAAGGGTGAAACGGGGCGGTAAGAGCGCACCGCGGTCCCGGCAACGGGGCCGGCACGGCAAACCCCACCGGGAGCAAGACCGAATAGGGGCGGCCGCCCGCAGCCGAAAGGCCGGCGGGAGGCGCATTCTCGCGCCGCCGCCCGGGTTGGTCGCGTGAGGCGTCCGGCAACGGGCGTCCCAGATGAATGGCCGTCCCTCGCCCTCAGGGCGAGGACAGAACCCGGCTTACAGGCCGCCTGATCCACGTTTCATCTCGGCATGCCGGCACATCGTTAAAGTCCCCATGAAAGAACATAAAAAGAACAAAACAAAAACTTAACAAAAACCATAGTCAAGTTCTCGGTTCGGCGTATCCGATGCCCACAACCCGTAGGATGAACCTGAAATTATTGGCTTCTCCCATGGAGTTACTAGGTTGTCCCATTGACGCCCATACTATCCCATGCTATCCCAACACGTCCCAGATGGGCCCCGGCGCGGGGTCGATCGGCCTGTTCCGGGACGAAATGCCGGTCCGGCCGGGCTGGCGGGGGTATCGATGGGACTCTTTCTGTCCCGGTTCGTTAACAAGATCGACAAGAAGGGCCGCGTGTCGGTCCCGGCCCCTTTCCGCGCCTCCCTCTCCGATCAGTCCTTCGCCGGCATCGTCGTCTATCCGCACCCCAAGCTCCCCGCGCTCGAGGGCTGCGGTTACGACCGCATTCAAAAGATGGTCGAAGGCCACGATCGGCTCGACCAGTTCTCCGATCAGCGCGACGACCTCGGCAGCATCTTCGCCGTCTCACATCAGCTCGCCTTCGACCCCGAGGGACGCGTGATGCTGCCGGAGGACCTTCTGCGTTACGCCGGCATCTCCGAGCAGGCGGTCTTCGCCGGCTTCGGCAGCACGTTTCAGATCTGGGAACCGCAGGCGATCGACCGGCACTTGTCGGAAGCCAGAGACAGGATCCGGATTCAGAAAACGACGCTGCCGGCGTCGCGGCCGGAGGGGAGTGGCAAGTGACGGGCAGCCGCGATCACGCTCCGGCTCATCTTCCCGTCCTTCTCGACGAAGTGCTGGCGGCGCTTGCTCCGAAAGACGGCGGCCTCTACGTCGACGGCACCTTCGGCCTTGGCGGCTACAGCCGCGCGCTCCTGGAATCGGCTGACTGCCGCGTGCTCGGCATCGACCGCGACCCCGATGCGGTTGCGCGCGGCGCAGATCTCGCCGCGCGATACGCCGGGCGCCTTACGCTGCACCATGCACGTTTCGGCGACATGGCGGCGATCGCGAAAGCCGACGGCATCGACCGGGTCGACGGCGTCGCGCTCGATCTCGGCGTCTCCTCGCCGCAGCTCGACGAGGGCGGTCGCGGCTTCTCCTTCCGTCTCGATGGCCCGCTCGACATGCGCATGGAGAAGGATGGGCAGAGCGCCGCCGATATCGTCAACACGCTCTCCGAGGAAGATCTCGCCGACCTCATCGCCGATCTTGGCGAGGAGCGGCATGCCAAGCGCGTGGCGCGCGCCATCATCGCCGCGCGGCCGCTTGCGACCACGGGCGAGCTTGCTGCGGTCGTCAGGCGCGCTGTGCCGCGCTCGGGCGACGGCATCGACCCGGCGACGCGGACCTTCCAGGCTCTCCGGCTTGCGGTGAACGACGAGCTCGGCGAGCTCGACCGCGGCCTCGCCGCGGCCGAGACACTGCTGGCACCAGGCGGGCGGCTCGCCGCCGTCTCCTTCCACTCGCTCGAGGATCGTCGCGTCAAGGCGTTCCTTGCCCGTCGCGCCGGCGCCGCTCCGCGCCCGTCGCGCCATCTCCCCGAGGCCGGCGCCGATGACGCACCGACCTTCCGCCTCCTCTCACGCAAACCGGTGACGCCGTCTCCGGCCGAGGTCAAACGCAATCCCCGGGCCCGTTCGGCCCGGCTGCGCGTCGCGGAACGCACTTCCGCGCCGGCAGCTCACTAACCGAGGTGACGCAGATGATCCGTCGCTCGACCCTTCTCTGGCTCCTTGCCGCTGTCCTGATCGGCTGCGGCCTCTATCAGCTCAAATACGAGGTGCAGGCCAAGGAAGAACGGCTGGCGCGGCTCAATCGCCAGATCCTGCAGGAGCAAGAAGCGATCCACGTCCTCAACGCCGAATGGGCATTCCTCAACCGCCCGGATCGGCTCGCCGACCTCGCCAATCGCCATCTCGAGATGACGCCCGTCGCGCCGGCCCAGTTCGGCAAGGTTGCGGCGATCCCCGAACGCTCGCTGGTCCCGATCGTGGCAGATGCGGAAGCGCCGCTCATACCGCAGGCCGCCGCCGCTACGGCGCCTGTGAAGGTCGCTACAAAGCCGGCACCGAAACTGCAGGTTGTCGAGGCCAAGCGCTCGCTCGGCACGGTCGATGTCCATCAGCTTCGCCAAGCCAAGCCGGTAGAGCGAGATGTCGTCGTGATCGTGGACGGAGCCCTTCTCGCCACCGTGCAGCGTTGAGCGGAGGGACATGAGCACCCTCGCCGCCCTCAGACCCCGCATCCTCCGCCCGGTGGCGCCGCCACCGAGCCGAGCCGTGCGTCTGGAGGGGGCGGCGAAGCAGGTTCTCGAGTCCAGCCGCGGCCGGCTCACGCTGGTTGCCGGCACCTTCGCCATCGCCTTTGCCGTCGTCGGCATGCGCCTGGTCGACCTCGCGCTCTCGAAGCCGGCCGCCGACGCGCGCGAGTTCGAGCTGCCTCGCGCCAACGACGCGACCGGCTATGCCGCCGATCGCGCCGATATCGTCGATCGTTCCGGCGCGCTGGTCGCAACCAGCGTGCCGACGGCCTCCCTCTATGCCGACCCGCGCGACATCAAGGACGCGCGCGAGGCGGCATCACGGCTTAAGACGGTGCTGACGGACATCAAGGCCGAGGATCTTGAGACTCGGCTCGCGGCCGAAGGCCGCAGCTTCGTCTGGATCCGGCGCAACCTGACGCCGCGCCAGCAATACGAAATCAACCGGCTCGGCATTCCCGGTTTCTACTTCCAGCGCGAGGACAAGCGGATCTACCCGCACGGCTCGCTGATGGCGCATGTCGTCGGCTTCGCCGACATCGATGGCAAAGGCCTGGGCGGCGTCGAGCAGGCGATCGAGTCCCGTCTCAAGGGCGGCCGGGAGCCGGTTCGGCTCTCGATCGACCTTCGCCTCCAGCACATCGTCCGCCAGGAGCTGCAGGCGGCCATCACCGAGTTCAGCGCAATCGGCGGCGGCGCCGTGATCATGGATGCACGCACCGGCGAGATTCTGTCGATGGTCTCGCTGCCGGATTTCGATCCCAACGCGCCCGGCTCGGCTCCGGCCGACAACCGCTTCAACCGCAATACGCTCGGCCTCTACGAGATGGGGTCGACCTTCAAGACCTTCGCCCTCGCCATGGCGCTCGATGCCGGAACGGCGACGATGAAGTCGTCGTTCGATGCGCGCGAGCCGATCCGCATCTCGCGCTTCACCATCAACGACGACCACGCGCAGAAGCGCTGGCTAACGACGCCGGAGGTGTTCAAGCACTCCTCCAACATCGGCGCGGCGAAGATGTCGCTCGAAGTCGGTGCCGAGGGTCAGAAGGCCTTCATGAAGAAGCTCGGCATGCTGGACCCGGTGTCGCTCGAGCTGCCGGAGCTCGGCAAGCCGAAGTACCCGCGCGACTGGCGGCCGATCAACGTCATGACCATCGCCTTCGGCCACGGGCTCTCGGTGACGCCGATCCATCTCGCAACGGGCATCGCCGCCGTCGTCAATGGCGGCATCCTGCACTCACCGACCCTGCTGAAGCGACCGGAAGGCGAGCCCGCTCCCGGCCGCCAGGTCCTCAAGCCCTCGACCTCCGAGAACATGAGACGCTTGATGCGCCTCGTCGTCGAGAACGGCACCGGCAAGCGCGCCGAGGCGCCAGGCTACTGGATCGGCGGCAAGACCGGCACGGCCGAGAAGGTAAGCCGCGGCGGCTACAAGAAAAGCGCCCGCCTCTCCTCCTTCGTCGCCGCCTTCCCGATCTACGACCCGCGCTACGTCGTCGTCGTCATGGTCGACGAGCCCAAGGGCACCAAGAAAACCCACGGCTTCGCCACCGGCGGCTGGGTTGCGGCTCCCGCCGTCCAGCGCATCGTCCAGCGCATGGGGCCGCTCGTCGGCCTGCCGCCGGTCGAGGAAACGCCCGAAATGCGCCGTCTTCTCATGGTCGACTCGCTGCCGCAACCCAAGGAGAAAAGCGTTGCGGCTCGTTGACCTCATCGGGCCCGACCCGGCCCTTGCTCGTTTTGCCGAGCTGCCGGTGATCGGCCTCTCTTCCGACTCCCGCTGCGTCGGCCCGGGGTTCCTGTTCGCGGCGCTTCCCGGGACCAAGGCCGATGGCCGCGCGTTCCTAGACCAGGCGCTCGCTGCCGGCGCAGTCGCCGTGCTGGCGCCGGAAGGCACGCGCCTTCCCGACGGCGCCGAACGCGTCGCGCTCATCACCGATCCGGCACCCCGCCAACGTCTTGCGCGGATCGCCGCACGATTCTACGGCCGCCAGCCCGAAACCGTTGCCGCCGTCACCGGCACCAACGGCAAGTCGTCGGTTGCCGACTTCACCCGCCAGATCTGGGCCCTCCTCGGCGCCAGGTCGGCCTCGATCGGCACGCTCGGCGTCATCGTGCCCGGCAGCCCGACGCGCCCATCGCTGACCACGCCCGATCCGATCGCCTTGCACGAGACGCTGTCCGAGCTCGTCGATGTCGGCGTGACCAACCTCGCGATCGAGGCCTCCAGCCACGGGCTCGACCAGGGGCGGCTCGACGGCGTCAAGGTCAAGGCCGGCGCCTTCACCAACCTGACCCGCGACCATCTCGACTATCACGGGTCGATGGAGGCCTATCGCGCCGCCAAGCGCATCCTGTTCGAGCGAGTCCTTGCCGATGGCGGCACTGCGGTGCTCAACGCCGATGTCGCGGAATCGGCTGAGCTCGAGATCGTCGCCAAGAAGCGAGGGCTCCGCACGCTCAAGGTCGGCGCCGCCGCCTGCGCCGACATCCGGCTTCTGCTCCGCCTGCCCGACGCTGCCGGCCAGAAGCTCCGCCTTTCCTCCGGCGGCGCCATCGTCGAGGTGCGCCTGCCTTTGCTCGGCGCCTTCCAGGCGAGCAATGCGCTGGTCGCGCTCGGCCTCGTCGTTGCCTGCGGCGCTCCCTTCGCCAAGGCCGCCGAGGCGCTCGCGCGCCTTGAAGGCGTTCCCGGCCGCCTCCAGCTCGTCGCCGAGCGGCGGAACGGCGCCAAGATCTTCGTCGACTACGCGCATGCGCCGGATGGCATCGATACGGTGCTTTCGGCGCTGCGGCCGCACGTCACCGGGCGGCTCGCCGTCGTTTTCGGTGCCGGCGGCGACCGCGACCCGGGCAAGCGTCCTTTGATGGGCGAAGCGGCGGCGCGTCACGCCGATATCGTCATCGTCACCGATGACAATCCGCGCACCGAGGACGCGGCCAAGATCCGCCGCCAGGTTCTCGCCGGCTGTCCGGACGCGCACGAGATCGGCGACCGCGCCGCAGCGATCCGTGAGGCGATCCTCGGGCTCGAGCCTGAGGACGTGCTGGTGGTCGCCGGCAAGGGTCATGAGCAGGGCCAGATCGTCGGCACCCGCACGATCCCCTTCGACGACGACGCCGTCTGCCGCAGCGCGGTGGCGGAGATCGAGCGAAACATAGGAGCGCTTGCATGAGCGCCGCCCTGGTCGAAGTGCCGATCCTCTGGACCTCGGACGATGCCGCCGCCGCGACCGGCGGGCGGATCGACGGCCTCCCCTGGGACGCGACCGGCGTCGCTCTCGACAGCCGGAACGTGATGCCCGGCGACCTTTTCGTCGCGCTCAAGGGCGATCAGACCGACGGCCACGCATTCCTCGCCGACGCGTTCAAGCGCGGTGCCGTCGCCGCGATGGTGCACGAGATCCCGGCGGCCCGGCCGAGCCGACCGTTGCTCGTCGTCAAGGATACGATGGCCGGGCTGATGGCGCTGGCGGCCCGCGCGCGCGCGCGTTCGCAGGCCCGTATCGTTTCCGTCACCGGCTCGGTCGGCAAGACCGGAACCAAGGAAGCGCTGCGACTCGCGCTTTCGGCACATGGCAGCACCTACGCCAGCCCCGGCAACCTCAACAGCTCGACCGGGGCTCCGCTCTCTCTGGCGCGTCTTCCCGACGATGCAGCCTTTGCCGTGCTCGAGCTCGGCATGAACCGCGCCGGCGAGATCGGCCCGAACGCCCGGGTCGCGCGGGCGCATGGCGCGATCGTCACCACGGTCGAGGCCGTGCATCTGCAGTTCTTCCCTTCGGTCGAAGCGATCGCCGATGCAAAGGCCGAGGTCTTCGAGGGTCTCGCTCCCGGCGCCTTCGCCGTGATCAATCGCGACAACCCACACTTCGAGCGGCTCGCCGCGAAGGCGCGCGCCTCGGGCGTTGCACGCATCATCGGCTTCGGCACGCACACGCTGGCCGAGGCGCGGCTCATCGACGTCGCGCTCAACGAAGCCGAGTCGACCGTAGTCGTCGAGATTCTCGGCCGCCGCCACGTCTACCGGTTGCCGGTTCCGGGCCGTCACTGGGCGATGAACACGCTCGCAGTCCTCGGCGCGGTGGCGGGCCTCGGCCTACCGCTCGAGCCGTCCTTCACCGCGCTCGGTCGTCTGAACGTGCTGAAGGGCCGTGGGTTGCGGCAAACCATCAGGCTCGTCGGCGGCGGCAGCTTCGAGCTGATCGACGACAGTTACAATGCTAGCCCCGTCTCGGTCGCCGGCGCGCTCGAGATCCTCGGCCGCATTCCGCCCATGCCCGGCGGACGGCGCATCGCCATCCTCGGCGATATGCGCGAGCTCGGTGCCGCCGGCCCCAGCCTTCACGCCGGCCTCGCACCGGCGGTGAGCGCCAATCGCATCGACCAGGTGTTCCTGGTCGGTCCGTTGATGCGCCATCTTGCCGAGGCGCTGCCTCCCGCCCTGATCGCCACCCGCACCGAGACCAGCACCGAGATGGCGCCGATCGCGGCAGCCGCGATCCGCGCCGGCGATGTCGTCACGGTCAAAGGCTCGCTCGGCACCAACATGGCCCCGATCGTCGGCGCGCTGGCCGCGCGCGGCCGCGTCGCCGGCGGGAGGTAAGGGACATGCTCTATCTCCTGCTGCTGCCGCTGGTCGATCAGTTCACGCCACTGAACCTGATCCGCTATCTCACCTTTCGTGCCGGCGCCGCGCTGGTGACAGCGCTCGTCGTATCGTTCGTGTTCGGCCCGGCCGTTATCCGCTGGCTAAAATCCAAGCAGGGCAAGGAAGGCCAGCCGATCCGCGCCGACGGCCCCGAGGGCCATCTCGTCACCAAGCGCGGCACGCCCACCATGGGCGGCTTCCTGATCCTGCTGGCGATGACGGTCTCGACCCTGCTCTGGGCGGATCTCACCAACGCCTATGTTTGGGCGGTGATGCTGGTGACGCTCGGCTTCGGCCTCGTCGGCTTCGCCGACGACTACATGAAGCTCGTGCGCCGGTCCTCGGGCGGCCTTCCCGGCCGCGTCAAGTTCGCTGCGACCGTGCTGTTCGCCGTCGCCGCCGCCGCGATCATCGTCCTTTACACGCGCGAGCCGCTCGCCACCTCGCTCGCCGTGCCGTTCTTCAAGTCCGTGCTGATCCCGCTCGGCTGGATGTTCGTTCCGTTCGCCGTCCTGGTGATGGTCGGGTCCTCGCACTCGGTCAACCTGACCGACGGCCTCGACGGGCTCGCAATCGGCCCGGTGATCATCGTTGCCGGCTGCTTCGCGCTGATCGCCTACCTCGCCGGCAACACGGTCTTCGCCAACTATCTCCAGATCCACCATGTGCCGGGTTCGGGCGAGCTCGCCATCGTCTGCGGCGCCCTGATGGGTGCCGGCCTCGGCTTCCTCTGGTTCAACGCGCCGCCGGCCATGGTGTTCATGGGCGACACCGGCTCGCTCGCGCTCGGAGGCGCCCTCGGCGCCATCGCCGTCGTCGCCAAGCACGAGCTGGTTCTGGCGATCGTCGGCGGGCTCTTCGTGCTCGAGACCGTGTCGGTGATGGTCCAGGTCGTCTCCTTCAAGCTCACCGGCAAACGCGTGTTCCGCATGGCGCCGCTCCACCATCACTTCGAGAAGAAGGGCTGGGCCGAGCCGACCATCGTCATCCGCTTCTGGATCATCGCTGTGATCCTCGCCGTCATCGGCCTCTCCACCCTGAAGGTCCGGTAGGCGGAATGACTGCGAGCATCCGCATCCCAAGCGTCGAGAAGGAACGCGTGGCCGTGCTCGGCCTGGCGCGCTCGGGCCTTGCGGCAGCCGCGGCGCTGGCGACATCGGGGGCGGAAGTCTGGGCTTGGGACGACGATCCGGCGAAGCGAGAGCGAGCCGCCTCCAAGGGAATCGTCTGCCGCGGTCTCGCCGACGCCGACCTTTCGGGTGTCCTGGGTCTGGTGATCAGCCCGGGCATTCCGCACACCTATCCGAAGCCGCATCCTGTGGCGGCGCGCGCCAAAGCCGCCGGCGTCCCGCTGATCTCCGACATCGAGCTTCTGGCCCGCGCCTGCCCGCAGGCGCGCTACATCGGCGTCACGGGCACCAACGGCAAATCGACAACGACGACGCTGATCGGGCACCTGCTCAAGGAAACCGGCAAGCCGATCCAAGTCGGCGGCAATCTCGGCGTGCCCGCGCTGTCGCTGGCACCGCTCGGCAAGGGCGGCATCTACGTGCTGGAGATGTCCTCGTACCAGCTCGAGCTGATCCCGCGGCTGGTCTTCGACATCTCCGTCCTTCTCAACATCGCGCCCGACCACCTCGACCGGCATGGCGGCATGCGCGGTTACATCGCCGCCAAGCGCCGCATCTTCGAGCGCCAGGACAGCGAGGATACGGCCGTCATCGCCATCGACGATCCGGACTCCGAGGCGATCTACGACGACCTCGTTGCCAACGGCCGCCAGCATGTCGTGCCGGTCTCTGCGACGCGCATGGTGATGGGAGGCATTTTCGTCGAGGACGGCCTGCTCACCGACGACACCGGCGGCTGGGGCACGCCGGTCCTCGACCTCGGCCTCGCGCCGACGTTGCCGGGCAAGCACAACTGGCAGAACGCCGCCGCCGCCTATGCCGTCGCGAACCTGTTCGAGATCGGCCACCGCGCCATCGCCCGTTCGCTCCTTACCTATCCCGGCCTTGCGCATCGTCAGGAACGGATCGCGGTCATCGACGGCATCACCTACGTCAACGACTCCAAGGCCACCAACGCCGACGCAGCCAGCAAGGCGCTTGCCTGCTACGAGCGGATCTACTGGATCGCCGGCGGTCGCGCCAAGGAAGGCGGCATCGAGTCTCTCGCCGCCTATTTTCCGCGTATCCGCCACGCTTTCCTGATCGGCGAGGCGACCGACGGATTCGCACGCACGCTCGACGGTCTCGTGCCGTATACGCGCTCGGGCGACCTCGCCTCGGCCGTTGCCGCCGCGACGGCGAAGGCCCTCGCCGATGGCAGCGCGAACGCGATCGTTCTTCTGTCCCCGGCCTGCGCGTCCTTCGATCAGTTCACCGACTTCGAGGCGCGCGGCGAGGCTTTCCGTGGCCTCGTCCGGGTGCTTCCGGGAGCTCGGGCCGCATGACAGCGATCTCCCGCACCGACACCAGCGTGCTCGGCCGGTGGTGGTGGACCGTCGACCGCTGGGCGCTGGCCGCGATCGCGGCCATCGCCTTCGTCGGCATCATCATGATCCTGGCGGCGAGCCCCGCTGTCGCCCAGCGCCTGAATCTCGACGGCTTCTACTTCGTTCGCCGTCAGTTCGCGCTGATGCTGCCGGCCATCGCGCTGATGGTCGGCGTCTCGCTGCTGAACCCCGTCCAGGTTCGCCGCCTCGCCGTGATCGGCCTCGCTATCGGCATCGGAATGCTGCTTCTGACCCTTCTCTATGGAGCTGAGATCAAGGGTGCCAGGCGCTGGATCTCGCTCGGCTCCTTCTCGTTGCAACCCTCCGAGTTTGTGAAGCCCTGCTTCGCCGTCGTCGCCGCCTGGATGCTCGCCGAGCAGAAGAAGGGCGAAGGCGTTCCGGGGAATCTGATCGCGGCCGTGCTTTTCCTCGGTCTGGTGAGCCTGCTGCTGCTGCAGCCGGATCTCGGCATGGCCGTCGTCCTGTCGGCGATCTGGTTCGCCCAGCTGTTCCTCGCCGGCCTACCGATCTTCTGGGTCGTGGCGCTGGTGATCCTCGGCGTCGGCGGCATCGGCGGCGCCTACCTCATGCTGCCTCACGTCGCGAGCCGCATCGACCGCTTCCTCGACAAGTCGGCCGGCGATTCCTTCCAGGTGAGCCGCTCGCTCGAAGCCTTCCGCAACGGCGGCCTCTGGGGCCGAGGACCCGGCGAAGGCATGGTCAAGGACATCATTCCGGACGTCCATGCCGATTTCATCTTCGCTGTCGCGGGCGAGGAGTACGGCCTTTTCGTCTGCCTCCTGATCGTCGGGCTTTTCGCCTTCGTCGTCGTCCGTGGCCTGCTCAGGCTGCGCGGCGACTCGAACCTCTTCGTCATCCTCGCCTCGACCGGACTCCTTGTGCAGTTCGGCCTTCAGGCCTTCATCAACATGGCCTCTTCGATGCACCTGGTGCCGACCAAAGGCATGACGCTGCCCTTCATCTCCTATGGCGGCTCCTCGCTGCTCGCGCTCGCGCTTGGGATCGGCATGATGTTGGCGCTGACCCGACGGCGCGTCAGCCAGGGCGGTGCAGCATGACGCGGCCGCTGATCGTGCTCGCCGCCGGCGGCACCGGGGGCCACATGTTCCCCGCCGCGGCGCTCGCCGACGCTCTGTCCCGGCGCGGCATGGCGATCGCGCTGGTGACCGACCGGCGCGGACAGGCCTTCGCGCTTCCCGGGGGCGATCTCACCGTGCACCGAGTGCGCGCCGCGGCCGTGGCCGGCGCTTCTTTCGTCGCCAAGGTCAAGGCCGGCGTTCAACTCACGATCGGCACGGCGCAGGCTTGGCTTCTGCTGCGCCGGCTCAAGCCCGCGGTCGTAGTCGGCTTCGGCGGCTATGCCTCGGTGCCCACGGTCGTCGCGGCCCACCGCCTCGGGCTGCCGATCGCGCTGCACGAGCAGAATGCGGTGCTAGGCCGCGCCAACCGCCTGGTCGCGCCGATGGCGCGGCGCATCGCGACTGGCTTCCCCGAGGTCGAAGGAGTCGGCAACGCCGATCGCGCGAAGCTCGCCGTCACCGGCAATCCGGTGCGCCCGGACATCGTCGCGCTCGCCGGCAAGCCCTACCCCTCGCTCGGCGCCGAGGGGACGCTCAACCTCCTCGTCACCGGCGGAAGCCAAGGTGCGAGCCTGTTCTCGCGGATCGTTCCGGATGCCGTCGCCTACCTGCCGGAAGGCATGCGCCGCCGGCTCCGCATCGTTCAGCAGGTGCGTGCCGAGGATTTCGAAGCGGTTCGTGCGCGGTATGCGACTCTCGGCCTTCTGGCCGAACTCTCGCCCTTCTTCGCCGATCTTCCGGAGCGTCTCTCTTCAGCGCATCTCGTCATCGGCCGGGCCGGCGCCTCGACGATCGCCGAGACCGCGATTGCCGGCCGCCCCGCAATCCTGGTGCCGCTGGCAACCGCCGCCGACGATCATCAGACCAAGAACGCGCGCGCGCTCGAGAACGCCGGCGGCGCCATCGTCATGCCGGAATCCGCCTTCACCGCCGAGGCGCTGGCTGCCCGGCTGCAGCCGCTGCTGGCGCTGCCCGAGAAGCTTCGCACCATGGCCGCCGCCGGCCGCAACGTCGGGGTCGCCGACGCTGCCGAGCGCCTGGCCGATCTCGTGCTCGCGACCGCGCCGGCCAACGGCAACGAGTCGGCGGCGGCCGGAAGGAGCGTCGCATGAGGGCGCTTCCTCTCAGCATCGGCACGATCCACTTCATCGGCATCGGCGGCATCGGGATGAGCGGCATCGCCGAGGTGCTGAAGAACCTCGGCTACTCGGTTCAAGGGTCAGACCAGTCGGAGAGCTACAACGTCAAGCGTCTGCGCGACTCCGGCATCGACGTCGCCGTCGGCCATCGCGCCGAGAATCTCGGCGACGCCACGGTCGTCGTCTACTCCTCGGCGGTCAAGCCCGACAATCCGGAAGTCGTCGCCGCGCGCGCGCGCATGATTCCGGTGGTGCGCCGCGCCGAGATGCTGGGCGAGCTGATGCGGCTCAAATGGTCGATCGCCGTCGGCGGCACCCACGGCAAGACTACGACCACCTCGATGATCGCCCATCTGGTCGAGACCGCCGGCCTCGACCCGACCGCGATTATCGGCGGCATCGTCAACACCTACGGCACCAACGCCCGCATGGGATCGGGCGAATGGCTGGTGGCGGAGGCGGACGAGTCCGACGGCACCTTCACCAAGCTGCCGGCGACGATCGCGGTCGTCACCAACATCGATCCCGAGCATATGGACTTCTACGGGACCTTCGACAAGGTGCAGCAGGCCTTCGACACCTTCGTCGCCAACATTCCTTTCTACGGCTTCGCCGCGCTCTGCATCGATCACCCGGTGGTGCAAGCGATGATCCCACGCGTCGGCGATCGCAAGATCGTCACCTACGGCCTCTCGCCCCAGGCCGAGATCCGCGGCGTGGACGTCAAGATCACGACCTCGGGCGCCCAGTTCAATGTCGTCGTCACCGACCGGCTGCGCGGCGAGCGCCGCACCATGGCCGACATGACGCTGCCGATGTACGGCATGCACAACGTCCAGAATGCGCTGGCCGCTGTCGCCGTCGGCCACGAGATGGGCCTGGACGAGAAGGTCATGCGGAAGGCGCTGGCGACCTTCGCCGGCGTCAAGCGCCGCTTCACCAAGACCGGCGAGGTCGACGGCATCACGGTGATCGACGACTACGGCCACCATCCGGTCGAGATCGCCGCGGTTCTCAAGGCGGCACGCACTGCCTGCCCCGACGGCCGCGTCATCGCCGTCGTACAGCCGCATCGCTACACGCGGCTTTCCAGCCTGTTCGAGGAATTCTGCGCCTGCTTCAACGACGCGGATACGGTGATCGTCGCCGAGGTCTACGCCGCGGGCGAGCAGCCGGTAGAGGGCGCGACGCGCGATGCCCTCGTCACCGGCCTGCAGCAGCGCGGCCATCGCAGCGTCATGCCTCTGCCCTCGCCCGAGGCGCTGCCAACGATGATCGACGAGCAGGCGAAGCCGGGCGACATGGTCGTCTGCCTCGGCGCCGGCTCTATCACCACCTGGGCGAACGCGCTGCCCGGGCAGCTCTCGGCCTTGAGGAAGAGCAGATGATGGCGCTCAAGTCGACATCCGACCGGCTGATCGAGCGTCTGCCGAAGGTGCGCGGCCGCCTGACCGAAAACGCCGCGCTCGGCCCGCTCACCTGGTTCCGCGTCGGCGGACCGGCCGAGGTGCTGTTCCGTCCGGCCGATCCGGAAGACCTCGCCCGCTTCATCGCCGGCACGCCGGCCGACGTGCCCGTCACCGTGATCGGCGTCGGCTCCAACCTGCTGATCCGCGACGGCGGCATCCGCGGCGTCGTCGTGCGCCTCGGCCGCGGCTTCGCCGAGATCCGGCGCGTCGGCGACACGCTCGAAGCCGGCGCCGGCGCCCTCGACGTCAATGTCGCCCTGACCTCGCAGCGGGAGGCCATTGCCGGGCTCGAGTTCCTTTCCGGCATCCCCGGCACCATCGGCGGCGCGCTTCGCATGAACGCCGGCGCCTATGGCCGAGAGATGGTCGACGTCGTCCTCGCCGCCGAGGCGATCGACGACCACGGCCGGATCTGTCAGCTCGACCCAGCCACGCTCGGCCTCACTTATCGCCATTCGGCCGTGCCGGAGTCCTGGCTCTTCACCAAGGCGGTGCTGAAGGCCGAGCCTGGCGAGCCAGACGCGATCCTCGCCCGTATCCAGGACATCCGCGCCCAGCGCGAAGCAAGCCAGCCCGTGCGCGCACCCACGGGCGGCTCGACCTTCGCCAACCCGCCCGGAGCCAAGGCGTGGGAGCTGATCGACAAAGCCGGCCTTCGCGGCTTCCGGATCGGCGGTGCCCATGTTTCGGAGAAGCACTGCAATTTCCTGATCAATACCGGCGAGGCGACCGCCGCCGACATCGAGCGCCTGGGCGAGGAGATCCGCCGCCGGGTGAAGGAGATGAGCGGCGTCGAGCTCCGCTGGGAGATTCGCATCATCGGAGAGGCCGCGTGATGGCCAAGCATGTGGCCGTGCTGATGGGGGGATGGTCGAGCGAGCGCGAGGTCTCGCTGGTGACCGGCCGCGAGTGCTCGAAGGCGCTGAAGGCAGCCGGCTTCAAGGTCTCGGAGATCGATGTCGGCCGGGACATCGCGACGGTGCTGTCGCGCACCCAGCCCGATGTCTGCTTCAACGCGCTGCATGGCCGCTTCGGCGAGGACGGCCGCATCCAGGGCCTGCTCGACATCCTCGGCATCCCCTATACGCATTCCGGCGTGATGGCGTCCGCGATCGCCATGAACAAGGTGCGCACTAAGGAGGTTTGCTCGGCCATCGGCATCCCGCTTGCCGAGCATCGGGTCGCCGACCGCGCCAGCGCCTTCGCCGGCCGCGCCATGGACGCGCCCTATGTGATCAAGCCGATCGCCGAGGGTTCCTCGATCGGCGTCCGCATCGTCCGCAAGGGCGACAATCTCGCGCCGGAAGAGGATTGGCGCTATGGCGAGGAGGTCCTGGTCGAGCGCTACATCGCCGGGCGCGAGCTGACCGTCGCGGTGATGGGCGACAAGCCGCTGACCGTCACCGAGATCCGGCCGCGCACCGGCTTCTACGACTACACCAACAAGTATACGGACGGGAAAGCCGACCACCTGCTTCCCGCACCGATCCCGCCTTCGATCTTCGATCAGGCGATGCAGGTGGCCTTGCTCGCTCACCAGGCGCTCGGATGCCGGGGCGTCAGCCGCTCCGACTTCCGTTACGACGACACCGGACCGGGGCCCGGCCGCCTCGTCTTCCTCGAGATCAACACGCAGCCCGGGATGACGCCGCTCTCGCTGGTGCCCGAGCAAGCGGCGTTCCTCGGCATTTCCTTCAAGGATCTCGTGACCTGGATGGTCGAGGAGGCGCGATGCGATTCCTGATCCGCGACCCCGATAAAAAGCGTCCGCGCCGGCGCCGCTCCTGGCCGAAATGGATCCGGCCGGCAGCGATCGTCCTCGTCGCCGCTGCCGTCTTCGGCTCGGCCGGCTATGGCGCATTCGAGATCTGGCGTGCGGGTGCGATCGGCGCGACCGCCGATCGCCTCGGCCGCGGCTTGCTCAACATGACGGCCGACCTCGGCCTCGCCGTCCAGGACGTAACCGTTACCGGTCGCAGCGAAACGGCGGCCGCCGACATGCTTGCGGCAATCGACGTGCAGCGCGGCACTCCGATCCTCAGCGTCGATCCCGAGGTCGTGCGCCAGCGCCTGAAGAAACTCTCCTGGGTGCGCGATGCGCGCGTCGAACGCCGGCTTCCGGGCGTCATCGCCATCGCCATCGAGGAGCGCGTGCCGATGGCGCTCTGGCAGCGGGGCGGCAAGCTCGTACTGGTCGATCGCGACGGGGCGATCATCCTCCGCTCCGGCCTCGATCGCTTCCGCCACCTGATCACGCTCGTCGGCGACGATGCGCCGAAGGGCGCGTCGGAGCTGCTGGCACTGCTTTCGACTGAGCCTCAGCTCGAGCGCCGCGTCAATGCCGCGATCCGCGTCGGCGAGCGCCGCTGGAACCTGCAGATGGACAACGGCATCGATGTCCGTCTGCCGGAGAACGACATCGCCGCCGCCTGGGCGCAGCTGGCGCAGCTCGAGCGCGAGCAGAAGGTGCTCGGCCGCGATGTCGTCACCATCGATCTCCGTCTTCCCGACCGCTTTGTCATCCGGGTGAGCCCGGATCAGGCGAAGCGCAAGGCGTCGCCGAAGCAGACGTGAGCATGAGGATGCGGACCTAAGAGTATGGCCAAAGGCAACGGCAAGACCCGCACCGGCATCATCGCAGCGCTCGATATCGGCTCGAGCAAGGTGTGCTGCGTGATCGCCCGCACCGATCCGGGCGGCTCGCCTCGGATCTCCGGCCTCGGCCATGTCGTCTCCAAAGGCGTGCGGTCGGGCGCGATCACCGGCATGGATGACGCCGAGGCCTCGATCCTCGCCGCCGTCAACGCCGCCGAGAAGATGGCCGGCGAGACCATCGCCAAGGTCATCGTCAACTGCTCGGCCGGCGCCCCGGTCTCCGAGACAATCGCGGTCGAGGTCGCCATCGCCGGCCACGAGGTCAACGACACCGACATTCGCCGTGTCCTCGACCAAGGCCGAATGCCGCGCACCAACGGCCACACCGACCGCGACCTGATCCACTCGATCCCGGTCGGATTCGCTATCGACGGCAACCGCGGCATCCGCGACCCGCGCGGCATGTTCGGCGACCGCCTCGGCGCGTCGATGCACATGGTCACCGCGACCTCGGGCGCGCTCCGCAACCTTTCGACCGTCGTGCAGCGCTGTCATCTCGACATCGAGGACATGGTCATCTCGCCTTATGCCTCAGGCCTCTCGACCCTGGTCGAGGACGAGATGGACCTCGGCGTCACGCTCATCGACATGGGCGGCGGCACCACCTCGCTGGCCGTCTTCTTCGACGGTGCCGTGGTCCACACGGACATTGCACCGATCGGCGGCAATCATGTGACCTCGGATATCGCCCGCGGTCTCTCGACGCCGCTCACCGAGGCCGAACGGCTGAAGACGCTGCATGGCTGCGCCACCTCGGGCGCGATCGACGAGCGCGAGCTGATCGACGTACCTCTCGTCGGCGAGGAACGGCGCGGTGCGCCCAACCATGTGCCGAAGTCGTTCCTGAACCAGATCATCCAGCCGAGGCTCGAGGAGACCTTCGAGGTCGTCCGCGCCCGGCTCGAATCCTCCGGCTTCGACAAGCTCGCCGGCCGCCGCGTCGTGCTGACCGGCGGCGCCAGCCAGCTCCAGGGCGCGCGCGAGCTTGCCGGCCTGATCCTCGACAAGCAGGTGCGGCTCGGACGCCCGCTCAGGATCTCGGGCCTGCCAGAGGCGGCGAGCAGCCCCGCCTTCGCCACCTCAGCCGGCCTCGTCGCCTACGCGGTTGCCGGCCCGACCGATGCCGCAAGGCACGGTCATGCCCCGCTCATGCGTCCGGCGTCATCCGGCCTCTTCGGCCGGATCGGCAGCTGGCTCAAGGAGAACTTCTGATGCGGCCCGGAAGTCTCAAGAACAAGGCCGCGCTTCGTCCGACGTCACATCCTAGGACTGGATACGGGAGTGGAAGCTATGTCGATCAATATCAGCGTGCCTAAGGATCACGAGCTCAAGCCTCGAATCACCGTGGTCGGCGTCGGCGGCGCCGGCGGCAACGCGGTTTCCAACATGATCCGCTCGAGCCTCGAAGGCGTCGAGTTCGTCGTCGCCAACACCGATGCTCAGGCGCTCGCCCAGACGCTCGCCGACCGGCGCATCCAGCTCGGTCAGCGTGTGACCCAGGGTCTCGGCGCCGGCGCGCGTCCCGATGTCGGCCGCGCCGCCGCCGAAGAGGCGATCGAGGAGATCATGGAGCACCTGGTCGGCTCCAACATGGTCTTCATCGCCGCCGGCATGGGCGGCGGCACCGGCTCCGGCGCCGCACCTGTGATCGCCAGGGCCGCGCGCGAGCGCGACATCCTGACCGTCGGCGTGGTCACCAAGCCCTTCCACTTCGAGGGGCAGCACCGCATGCGTATCGCGGAATCGGCGATCGAGGAGCTGTCGCAGTACGTCGACACGCTCATCATCATTCCGAACCAGAATCTGTTCCGGATCGCGAACGAGAAGACCACCTTCGCCGACGCCTTCAAGATGGCCGACGACGTGCTGCACATGGGCGTGCGCGGCGTCACCGACCTGATGATCATGCCCGGCCTGATCAATCTCGACTTCGCCGACATCCGCACAGTGATGGGCGAGATGGGCAAGGCGATGATGGGCACAGGCGAGGCTGAGGGCGAGAAGCGCGCCATCGACGCCGCCGAGAAGGCGATCGCCAACCCGCTGCTCGAGGACTCATCGATGAAGGGGGCCAAGGGCGTCCTCATCAACATCACCGGCGGCATGGACATGACGCTGTTCGAGGTCGACGAGGCCGCGAACCGCATCCGCGAGGAAGTCGATACCGACGCCAACATCATCTTCGGCTCGACCTTCGACGAGGCGATGCAGGGCCGCATGCGCGTCTCGGTCGTCGCCACCGGCATTGCTTCGGAGGCGGCGGCGCAGAAGCCGCCGCGCCCGCAGCTCGCCGTGGTCGCCCGCTCGCAGCCCCCGCGCCCGGCAAGTCCCGCCCCGTCGATCGCGGCCTATGCACCGCCGATGACCCATGGCAGCTCGGCGCTGGCGCCGCAGCCGGTCATGGCGCCGATCGCGCAGGCAGCGCCGGCGCCGATCGCACAAGCGGTAGCCGAACCGTCCGCGGTAGCGGTGGCGGAACCGGCCCCGGCGACCGCCGAGCCGGTGCTGGAGCTGACGGCGCCGGAGCCGACCGTCGCCGAGCCTCGGATCGAGGCAACGCCGGTCGAGGCCAAGATCGAAGCCAAGGCCGAGCCGGCTCCCGCGACAACGCGCGACCCGGTCCTCTCGGCCCGGCCGATCGTCGCCCAGGCTGCCCCGATGGAAGCCGATCCCTTTGCGGCTGCCGCCATCGCCAATGGCAGCCGCGAGCGGCAGAAGCCGACCTTGTTCGAACGGGTCACCGGCCTTGGCCGCAGCCGGGAAACAGCACCGCCCCCGGCCCCCGCCCCGGCACCAGCCGCGGCACCAGCCGCGGCGACACGCATCGCCCCGCCGGTGCGTGAGCCGATCCGGACGCAACCGCAGCAAACCAAGCTCGGTAATCTCGATCCGGCCGATCGGTTGAAGCCGAGCCATGACGACGACCTCCTGGAAATCCCGGCCTTCCTCCGGCGCCAGGCGAACTGACGCAAAAGCTTCTCTCCCAACCCCGTCCGCACCTGCGGACGGGGTCCTTTTTCTTTCAGTCAAGCTATTGAATTCGCCAGCCTATTTCCTGTTTCTGCGGTAACACTTGGTAATAAAAGGTGATGTGACACCCTGGGCGTTCCGGTCTAAGTGAGACGTGGATGACTATCGCGCTTAAGGACTCTCGGGCCAAACGCGACCGGACGCCCGTCCGGCGTGTGAGCGGTCGCGGCGATGTCTTGCTGCAGCGCACGTTGAAGTCGCCGATCCGCTGCGCCGGCATCGGCCTGCATTCGGGCGCAAAGATCGACATGGTTCTGAAGCCGGCCGAGGCCGACAGCGGCATCGTATTCCGGCGTACCGACAGCGACCGGCCGGTCGACATTGCTGCCTCCTGGCGCAACGTGGTCGAGACTCGCCTCTGCACCCGTATCGGCCTCCCTGGCGGGCCGTCGGTCTCCACCGTCGAGCATTTGATGGCGGCGCTGGCCGGTTCCGAGATCGACAATGCGGTGATCGAGCTCGACGGGCCGGAGGTGCCGGTCATGGATGGAAGCTCGGCTCCGTTCATATTCCTGATCGAGTGCGCCGGCATCGTCGAGCAGCCTGTTGCGCGGCGCGCTCTCAAGATTCTCAAGGAGGTCGAGGTTGGTAACGCCGAGTGCTTCGTGCGCCTGGCGCCGGCCTCGGCGACGACGATCAGCTTCGACATCGACTTCGACAGCCCGGTGATCGGTCATCAGAAAGCCGAGGTCAGGCTGGTCAACGGCACCTTCAAGTCGGAGATCAGCCGGGCGCGGACTTTCGGCTTCTTGAACGATTTCGACAAGCTGCGCGCCGCCGGCTTGGCGCGTGGCGGCTCGCTCGACAATGCCGTGGTCGTCACTGCCGACGGCGTCATGAACGAAGGCGGGCTCCGCTACGACGACGAGTTCGTCCGTCACAAGATGCTGGATGCGGTCGGCGACCTCTACCTCGCGGGCGGCCCGCTGATCGGCCGCTTCCACGGCCACCGTTCGGGGCACCACCTGCATCACGCGGCGCTGGTGCAGCTTTTCGCCGACCCGACCGCTTGGCGCTGGGCTGAGCTGCCGGCGAGCGCCGCTGCGACCGACAGCCGCTTCGCGGCCACCGCCTGAAGCGGCTGACAGCCGGGGCTGGCGCCGGTATATAAGCGCCATGGCTGTTCTTCGCTTGGTTGCTCCTTTGCTGGCGCTGCTTCTCCTTGCCTGTGCGGAGAAGCCCGAACCCTACGTCGAGAAGCCGGTCGAGGAACTCTACAATACCGCGTTGAGTACGCTGGAGGAGCGGCTCTACCTGAAGGCCGCCCGCCAGTTCGAGGAAGTCGAGCGGCAGCATCCGTATTCTGCCTGGGCGACCAAGGCTCAGCTGATGGCCGCTTTCTCCTTCTATCAGGCGAACAAGTACGACGACGCAATCGGGGCGCTCGACCAGTTCATCGAGCTTCACCCGAGCAATCGCGACGCACCCTACGCCTACTATCTGAAGGGTCTCAGCTACTACGAGCAGATCGCCGATATCGGCCGCGACCAGGAGATCACCGACCGCGCGCTCAAAGCGCTCGACGAGGTGGTCCGGCGCTTTCCCGAGTCGCGCTATGCGCGCGACGCCATTCTCAAGATCGACCTGACCCGCAATCACCTCGCCGGCAAGGAGATGGAGATCGGGCGCTACTATCTCACGCGCGGACAGTACCTCGCGGCGATCAACCGTTTCCGCCGGGTGGTCGATAACTACCAGACGACCGAGCAGGTCCCGGAAGCCTTGCTGCGCCTGACCGAGGCTTATCTGGCGCTCGGCATCCGCGATGAGGCGCTGGCCGCCGCCGCCGTGCTGGGCCACAACTACCCGGGTAGCGACTGGTATCGCGACGCCTACGCGCTGGTGCAAGGCCAGGGCGTCGCCTCAGGCAACGGCCAGAAGGGCTGGTTCGGCCGCACCTTCGGCTCGTTTTTCTAGAGCATTTTCCGATCTGTCTGAATCGTCAGGGATTCCCAATCCTGTCGCGATGTGATTCAAGATGCCTGCTGGAGGAGGAGGCCAGCGGGCATGGGAGTTCCCCTATCAGAGGATCTTCGTGTTCGTGTGGTGCGGGCGGTCGAGGACGGATTGTCTCGGCGCCAGGCTGCTGAGCGGTTCGGGGTCGGTGTGTCGAGCGCGATCCGGTGGGTGGATGAGTGGCGTCGCAGCGGCCGCACGGCGGCCTTGGCTCAGGGCGGCGACCGGCGGTCTGATCGGATCGAGGCGGAGGCGGCCTTTCTGCT
>Ga0194132_10001621_pt1 | contig 45155 bp, 42 predicted proteins | sample TA2KigOf80mmetaG_FD_148612 | JGI IMG/M metagenome (GOLD analysis project Ga0194132, IMG submission 148612) | Freshwater microbial communities from Lake Tanganyika, Tanzania - TA2015054 Kigoma Offshore 80m | ecosystem: Environmental > Aquatic > Freshwater > Lake | place: Tanzania: Lake... | reverse complement strand
ACCTTGTCGAACTCGTCGGCCGAGAGCCCCGTGAACATGCGGAACAACAACGGCTTCCGACGCAATTTCTCGTAATTCGTCATAACCCTATGAATAGGCCATCGATCGCTATTGCGCAACGAGTCTATTCAATAGCTTGGGGTTTGCGAGGTTCTGCGAGCGCCACCCCAAGCGCGCTCCACGTATCCCCAATCGCGCGCAACCGTTTCCGCAACCGTGACCGCTCGCGCGAGGCTTTGCGAGCGCCACCCCAAGCGGCCTACACATATCTCCCTCTACCCTTCCAACCCCATGCGCACCCTCTCCTGCACCCTGCTCCTCTTCGCGCTCGCTCCGGCGCGCGGCGCGGACCGCGCCGATATCCTCGTCGCGGACTTCGAGGGGGAGACCTACGGCGACGGGTGGACCGCCACCGGCACCGCGTTCGGCAAGGGGCCGGCGAAGGGGACGCTGCCGAACCAGATGGCCGTGACCGGCTATCGCGGCAAGGGACTGGTGAACAGCTATCTCGGCGGGGACGGCGCGACCGGCACGCTCATCTCGCCGGCGTTCAAGATCGACCGCAAGTACCTGAACTTCCTGATCGGCGGCGGCAAGCACGCGAAGACGTGCATCAACCTCGTCATCGGCGACAAGGTGGTGCGCACGGCGACCGGGCCGAACGACGCGCCCGGCGGTAGCGAGCACCTCGACTGGTCCGCGTGGGACGTGACCGACTTCGCGGGCAAGGAGGCGCGCCTCGAGATCGTGGACGACGAGAAGGGCGGGTGGGGCCACATCAACATCGACCACATCATGCAGAGCGACAAGAAGTTCACGCCCGACCGCGTCGTGACCGATTACCCGATCACGGAGCCGTACCTGCACCTCGCGGTGAAGACCGGCGCGCCGAAGCGCCGCACGCGGTTCATCGTCGATCAGCAGACCGTGCGCGAGTTCGACATCGAATTGGCAATCGAGGGCAAGCCCGACTTCTGGGCCACGGCCGACGTGTCCGCGTTCAAAGGGAAGCAGCTCACCATCGAAGCCGTTGTGCCGCTCGATACGAAGCTCGGAACGCTCGTGGTACCGGCGGCGAAGTGGGCCGACGCCGACGCGTTGTACGCCGAGAAGCACCGGCCGCTGTTCCACTTCACCAGCCGTACCGGGTGGCTGAACGACCCCAACGGCCTCGTGTACGCCAACGGCGAGTGGCACCTGTACTACCAGCACAACCCGTTCGGGCGCGAGTGGGGCAACATGCACTGGGGCCACGCGGTCAGCAAAGACCTGTTCCGCTGGAAGGAACAGCCGGTCGCGCTGTACCCGCAGAAATACGGCGACTGGGCCTTCTCCGGCAGCGCGGTGCTGGACAAGGACAACACCAGCGGGTGGGGCACGAAGGAGAAGCCGCCGCTCGTGCTGGCGTACACCAGCACCGGGCGCGGCGAGTGCGTCGCGTACAGCACCGACGACGGCCGCACGTGGAAGGAGTACGACAAGAACCCCGTGGTTAAACACACCGGCCGCGACCCGAAGCTGATCTGGCACGAGCCGACCAAGCGCTGGGTGATGGCCGTTTACACCGAAGCCGACAAGAAGCAGTGGATCGCGTTCTACACCTCGCCGGACCTGAAGGCGTGGGCGTTCGCGAGCCGCATCGAGGGCTTCTACGAGTGCCCGGACCTGTTCGAGATTCCGCTGGCGAACCCGCTCCGCGCGCCCAACATCCCCGCGACTAAGTGGGTGCTGTACGCGGCCGACGCGAAGTACATGGTGGGCACCTTCGACGGCAAGGAGTTCAAGCCCGACTTCAAGGAGAAGCAGCAACTTTGGTACGGGAACTTCTACGCGGCGCAGAGCTTCGACAACGCGCCCGCGCGCGGCGCGGCCGGCGCGCAGCGGCGCGTGCAGATCGGTTGGGCGCGGGGCGTCACGTTCCCCGGCACGCCGTTCAACCAGCAGATGGCGCTGCCGGTGGAACTGACGCTGTCGTGGGAAGACCCGACGCAGGCCCGCGGCAAGCCGGTGCTGACCGCGAAGCCCGTGGTCGAAATCAACACGCTGCGCGTGAACCCGCCGGCGCTGGCCGTGCGCGACTCGACGACGCGCGTCGTGACGAAGCCCGAAGTGCTGGCCGACAAGCTCGACGCCTTCGAGTTGTTCCTCGTGATCGAACCGGAGAAGGACAAGGGCTTCACCGTGGACCTGCGCGGCACGAAGCTGGTGTACGACGGGGCGAAGCGCACGCTGACCTGCAAGGGCGTGACGATGCCGGTCCCGAAGCTATACGACGCGCGCAAGCAGATTGAGCTACAAATCTTCGTGGACCGCGGCTCGGTGGAGGTGTTCGCGGAGAACGGCCACGCCGCGCTGTCGGTGGCGGCGCTCCCCGACGTGAAGAACGACAAGGTGGAAATCAGCGCGACCGGCCGCGCGCTGCTGCGCTACGCGATCGTGTCGCGCCTGAAATCGGCGTGGGAGAAGTGAGGGCCGCGCTCACTTCTTCGCGTCCATCTCGTCGAGCCACTTCGACACGATCACGCAGTAGTACGCGCCGCTCATGCTGGCCTTCGCGCCGGGCTTGATCGCGAACCCGTGGTCGTCGGTGCGGTGCGCCTCGACGAACGTGCGCAGCTTCTTCGTGTCTTTTGGCTTCTCCTTGAGCAGCATCAGGGCGCGCATGACGCGGTACGTCGTCTCGATGTCCGACGCCTTCTCGCCAGTCTTGCCCCACGCGCCGTCTACCCACTGCGTATCGCCGAGCCACGGTTCCTTTTGCGCGTCGAGGTCCAACCGTTGGCCGAGGCGCAGGCGGAAGGCGTGATACGATCCGAGCAAGCGCGAGTGGCCGCCGGGCTTCGTCGGCTGGTCCGGCAGCGCCCACGACTTCCGCTCCTTCGCCGCGATGTCGAGCCACTCGTCTAGTTTGAACGGGCAGTCCTTCACGCCCCACGCCTCGACCGCGGCGGCCCCGATGCGCACATCCTCGAAGGTCTTGGCGTTCTCCTTCAGGTAGTCCATCGCCTTCGCGAACTTCTCCTTCGGCACCTCCAGTTCCATCGCGGCCATCACCCCGATGGCGGTGATGGTCACGTCCGGCTTGCCGCCCATCTCGGCGAACCCGCCGGCCTTGGGGTCGTAGCACTTCAGCACGAACGCGCCGTGTTTCGCCCGCTCGCCCTTGAGCATCGGGAACCCCAGATACTTGAGCGCGCGCACCGCGCCGTTGGTGGCCCGCAGGCTCGGGATCGGCTTCGCGTCGATGTTCGGGTCTTGCGGCGCGTGGTAGAACCCGCCGTCCGCGGCCTCCTGTTGCAGCACCCACTTCGCCGCCTTGAGGTTGGCGATCTTGCGTTCGATCTCCTGAATCGTCTCCTCGGACTGAGCAGAGGCGAGCGAGGGGCACACCAGAAGCAACACAACTGCAAGGCGCATGAAGATGCTCCGATATGTGGTACGAACAGGGGGCTTACGCCCCGCTCGCCCAATCATGTCTTGGGGCGAAACGCTTTCACCACGGCTTCGTTGGTGGTCAGGCTCGGCCCGCCGATGAGGTCGATGCAGTACGGGATCGCGGGCATGACCGCGAGCAGGCACTCGCGGATCGCGGGCGGCTTGCCGGGCAGGTTCACGATCAGGCTCTTACCGCGAACGCCCGCGGTCTGGCGCGACAGGATCGCGGTCGGCACGCTCCGCAGCGACACCGCGCGCATCAGTTCACCGAAGCCGGGCAGCAACTTCTCGCACACGGCCTCGGTCGCCTCGGGCGTCACGTCGCGCTTCGCGGGGCCGGTGCCGCCGGTCGTGACAACGAGACAACAGCCCTCGTCGTCGCACAGCGCCTTCAGCGTCGATTCGATCTGGTCCTGCTCGTCGGGAATGACCAGCGCGCGGGCCTCCCACGGGCACGACAGGAACTCGGTGAGGCAGTCGCGGATCGCCGGCCCGCTCTTGTCCTCGTACACGCCGCGGCTCGCGCGGTCGGAGATGGTGAGGATGCCGATTCGCATAGGGAATTACGATTGCAGATTTTTGATTGCGGATTGCGAGGCGAAACTCGCCCCGCGCCGACCTCACAGCTTATACTACCCCGCAACGCGGGACCAGCGCGGGCCGGATTCCGCAATCTTCAATCTTCAATCTTCAATCGAAAATCGACAATCCCCATGCGTACTTGGTCCTTCTCCTCCGCGGGAGCGCTCTTCTTCGGCCGGAACGCGGTGCGCGTTCACCTGCGCGACGCCTGCGAGCGGCTCGGCGCGAAGCGCGCGTTCGTCGTCACCGATTCGATTCTGGTGAAGGCCGGGCTGCTCGCGCAGACGACCGACCCGCTGGCGGCGCTCGGCGTCAGCTTCGGCTGCTACGACAAGGTGACGCCGGAGCCGGGCGTCGAGTTGGTGCGCGAGTGCATCGCGGCGGCGCGGGCCTGCAACCCGGACGTGGTGATCGGCTTGGGCGGCGGTAGCAACATGGACACGGCGAAGCTTGTGTCCATGATCCTCGCGCACGGCGGCGACCCGCTCGACTTCAAGGGCGATTGTCTCGTGCCGGGGCCGGTGAAGCCGCTCATCTGCGTCCCCACCACCGCCGGCACCGGCTCGGAAGTGTCGGCCGCGGCCGTGTTCACCGACACCGCGAACCACATCAAGGTGTCGTGCCTCAGCCCGTTCCTACGCCCGGCGTTCGCCATCGTCGACCCGCTGTTCACGGTCAGTTGCCCGCCGAAGGTCACGGCCGACTCCGGCATCGACGCGCTCACGCACGCCATTGAGGGCTTCTGTGCGGTGAACAACGACGACTTCCCGCTGCCCAGCGGCGAGAAGACCGTGTATCAGGGCAGTAACCCGATGGCGAACCTGATGGCGCTGGAAGCCATTCATCTCATCGGGAAGTTTCTGCGGCGCGCAGTCAAGGACGGCAACGATCTCGAAGCGCGCGACGGCATGGCCCTCGGCGCGACCCTCGGCGGCCTCGCGTTCTCCAACGCTGGCGTCGCACTGGTACACGCGATGGAGTACCCCGTCGGCGGCGCGGTTCACGTCTCGCACGGCGCGGGCAACGGCCTGCTGCTGCCGTTCGTGATGAAATACAACTTACCATCGCGCGTGAACGAAACTGCCCATTTGGGCCAAGTTCTGAAACGCAACACGACAGAGAGTTCGATTGCCGGTCTCGCAAACGCAGCGATCCGCGAGATCGAGCAACTTCGCGCCGACATCGGCATTCCCCTTCGGCTGCGCGACATCGGCGTGAAAGAGGAGATGCTGCCGGGGTTCGCGGAGAAGGCGTTCGCCATCAAACGGCTGATGCGTGTGAACCCGCGGATGCCGCAGAGCGCGGACGAAATTCTCGACATCTACCGGGCCGCGTTCTAATCGCGCGCCCGGCCCGACCGCGGCGGCGGGCGCGTTCTATACTCCGGTCAGAACCGCTCACCCCCCGGCGAAAGGCGTCATGTCGTCACCGGCCCTCGACCACGCGCCCCCCGGCCCGGCACGCGCGGCCGTCTCCTTCGTGCTGCTCGGTCTGCTGCTCGCGGCCGGCGCGTACCTCGCGCACGGGTACGTGAGCGCGCCCGGCATCGCGCGCCCGCACGACTTCCTCCAAGTCTGGTCCGCCGGGCGGTTGCACCTCGACGGCGGCAACCCCTACGACGGCGCGCGGATGTACGAGCTACAGGCCGCGAACCGCATGCCCGACTCGCGCTCCGCCGAGTGGCCCAACGGCTACGCCTCGATGATGTGGGTTCCGCCGTGGGGACTCGTCGTTTCCATGTCCATCGGCGCGCTGCCCATTGATCTGGCGCAGGCCGTGTGGGTGTATGGGCAGTTGGCGCTGATCTTCTCGGCGACGCTCGTTCTGTGGCGGGTGTACGGCGGCGCGCGCGACCGGCGCTGGGTCGCGGCGGCGCTGGTGCTGTGCTCCGGCCCGGTGTGGTGGCAGACCGTGGGCGGGCAGTACGCCGGGGTGATGTTCGCCGGCGTGGTGGGCTATCTCGCGGCACGGCGCGCGAACCGGCCGGTCCTCGCGGGCGCGCTCGTCGCGCTCACCGCGCTGAAGCCGCACCTGTTCTCGCTGTTCGCGGTCGGCCTGATGATCGACGCGGTGCGCTCCCCGGTGGGGCGGCGCGTGGTGCTGGGCGGCGCGCTCGCGCTCGGCGCGGCGGCGCTCGTCAGCACACTGGCGAACCCCGACGTGTGGGGCCAGTACGCCGCCGCCGCGACCGGCGCGCGCTCCGAGTTCTACCCCGGCTTGCGCGACTGGTTCAGCCCGACCGTGCAGGCGTGGGTGCGGCACGCGCTCCCCGGCCAACCGTTCTGGGTGCAGTTCGTGCCGGTCGGGCTCGCGGTGCCAGCGTTCGCGGTGTACTGGTGGCGGCGCGGCGGCCCCGACCACTGGCCCGCGGCGCTGCCGTGGGTACTACCCGCGGGCCTGCTCGTCGCGCCTTACGGGAGCTGGCCGTCGGACCTCGTGATGTTCCTCGTGCCGCTGGTCGCGCTGGCCGTGCGGTACGCGCCCGGCGAGTTGCCGCCGCGCGGCGCGCTCCTGCTGTTCGCCGCGGCCAATCTCGCCGTGCTCCTTTCGACCGTGGGCCAAGTGGCCCTGCGCTCGTACGTCTGGGTCGCGCCGGTGCTGTGCGTGTGCCTGCTGACGGCGCACGCGGCGCGCGCGCGCGCCGGGGCCGCGCGATGAGCGCGCGCACCGTCTTGGCCCTGTTCGCCGCGCTCGCGCTGGTCGCGTGGTTCTGGGCGCGCGGCGAACGGTTTCTCAACCACAACGGACCCACCTTCGACGAACCCGCCCACCTCGCCGCCGGCTACGGCTACTGGACGACGGGCAACTTCGCCGCCAACGCCGAGCACCCGCCGCTACTGAAACTGCTGTGGTCCGCGCCGCTCGTGCTGCGCGACCGCACGCTGTACCCGCACGACGTGGCCCGCGCGACGAACGCCGATCACTGGCACGTCGGCGACGCCTTCCTCTACCGCTCCGGGCGCGCGCCGCGCGAACTGCTCGACCCGGCGCGGCGCGTGAACCTCGCGCTCGGGTGCGCCGTGGCGCTGCTCGCGGGCTGGTGGGCGTACCGCTTGTGGCGCGCGCCGCTCGCGGGCGTCTGCGCGGTCGCCTTCGCCATGTGCGACCCCAACCTGCTCGCGCTCTCGTGCGTGCTGACCACCGACGTCGGCCTGACGCTGTTCGGACTGCTGTCGTGCTACCTGCTATGGGAATACGCGGCGAACCCGTCGCGCGGGCTGCTGGTGGCAACCGGCGTCGCGCTCGGCCTCACCCTCGGCGCGAAGTTCTCCGCGCTCGCGCTCGTGGTGGGCCTCGGCGCGGCCGGCGTTGTGTTCATCGCGCGCGGGGGCACACTGGCGCTGCCCGGAGCGAAGGAAGAGACCTCGCGCTGGCGCAAGGCGGCTGAGTTCGCCTTTCGCCTCGGCCTGATCGCGCTCGTCGCGCTGGCCGCGACGTACGGCTTCGTCTACTTCGACCAGTGGGGCCGCGGGCTGAAGTTCCAACTGACGCGGGCCGAACACGGCGACGGCGTGATGTACCTGAACGGCGAGCTGTCGCGCACCGGCTGGTACCACTACTTCCTCGTGCTGCTGCCGCTGAAGCTGCCGCTCGGCCTGATGGCCGCGGCGCTGCTCGCGCTTCCAGCACTGCGGCGTGTACCCCGCGCAGCGTTCTTGATCGTGCCGCCGCTGGTGTTCTTCGCGCTGGCGGCGCAGTCGTGCGTGAACCTCGGGGCGCGCGTGGTGCTGCCGGTGCTGCCGTTCGTGTACGTGGTCGCGGCGGAGCTGGCGTGCGGAACGTGCTGCCGGCTCGCGGGGCGCGCGCTCATGGCGCTGTGCGTCGCGTGGGCCGGCGTCTCCGCGGCGCGAAGCGACCCGCACCCCATCGCGTACTTCAACGAGTTGGCCGGCGGGCCGCGCGCCGCGCTCCGCGTCGTTGCGGACTCGAACCTCGATTGGGGGCAAGGGCTACCGGCGCTCGCGGGGTACGTGCGCGCGAACGACCTCGGCCCGGTGTACCTGTCGTACTTCGGCACCGACCGGCCCGAAGCCTATGGCATCCGCTACCAACTGCTGCCCACTTACGGGCGCGTCGGGCCGACCGCCGACGAACTGGTTCCGCCGCGCGCGCGGCGGCACGTCGTGGTGGTCAGCGCGAACAACCTGCTGGGCATCTACCTGAACGACCCGGACACGTTCGCGTTCTTGCGCGCGCGCGAACCGACCGCGCTCCTCGCCGGGTGCCTGTACGTGTACGACGTGACCGACGACCCCGACGCGCTCCGCCGCGTCCGCGCCCTTCCCCCGTACTAACCCCATGTCTCCGCGCGTTCGCTCTGTGCTGGTGCTTCTCGTCGGCGGGGCGGCGCTCGCCTTCGTCGCGGATATCGTCGTGCGCACGCCGGGGTTCCTCGTCCCGCGCGACTTCCTCGAATACTGGGCCGCGGGGCGCGTGCAGTTGCACGGCGGCAACCCCTACGACCCGCGCGAGTTGCTCGCGGAACAGCAGCGAGCGGAGCCGGAGCGCACCGAAGCGGTGATGATGTGGAACCCGCCGCCGGCGCTCGCGGTGTACGTGCCGCTCGGCGCGCTGCCGCCGCGTTGGGCCGCGCTCCTCTGGGTCGGGCTGCAACTCGCGTCGGTGTTCGTCGCCTGTGATCTGCTGTGGCGAACGTACTGCAACCGCGCGCGCTGGCTCGCGGCGGTCGTGGCGATCTCGTTCGCGGGAACGTGGTGGCTGGTCGCCTACGGGCAGAACACCGGGTTCCTGCTGCTGGGCCTCGCGGGGTTCCTGCACTTCCGCCAGAAGGACAAGCCGTACACCGCGGGCGCGTTCGCGGCGCTGACCGCTCTGAAGCCGCACCTGCTCGCGGTGTTCGGCGTGCTGCTGGTCGCGGACGCCGTCACCAAGCGCGGTGCGAAGGCGCTCGCGGCCGGCGTCGCGGTGATCGCGCTCGCGCTGGTGACGGCGCTGGTCGCCAACCCACAGGTCGTCGCGCAGTTCCTCGAAGCCGCTCACAATCCTGCGCCCGGCGCGAGGGCGCTGTCCGACTGGTGGCTCCCGGTGCCGGCGTTCTGGCTCCGCAAGTGGGTCGCGGCCGATCAGTTCTGGATCCAGTTCGTGCCGTGCGCGCTCGCGTGCGCCGCGGCGCTCGTGTGGCGCGCCCGCGCGCATCAGTGGGAATGGCCCCGCGCCTTGCCGCTGGCGGTCGCCGTCTCCGTACTCGCCACCCCTTATGGCGGCTGGGTTTTCGACCTGCCGGTATTGCTGGTGCCTGTCATTTGTGCCGCGGCGCAGCTAGCGCCGCGCGCGCTCGTGCTGCTCATCGCCACACAAGCCGCACTCACGGCCGCGTCGTTCGTTCTTGCCGGCGCGCTCCACGACTACTGGTGGGTCGCCCCGCTCGCGCTCGCGCCGTGCCTTTTCACAAAGGGGCATAGAGGCAGAACGACAGTTTCGACAGGATGAACAGGATGAAAGGCAGGATGAAGAGGTGAAATCAGTTCATCTCATCTCTGTTCGTCCTGTCGAAACTGCCTTTCGGACTTCACGCGGACCGCGTTCGTAGAATGCCTCCTCATTCCCACATCAGGGGGCATCGCTCATGGCGGACGGCACGACGGCGCATCGCGTGGTTATCATCGGGGGCGGGTTCGGCGGGCTGCTCACCGCGCAGTCGCTCCACAAGACGCCCACGCACGTCACGATGATCGACCGCCGCAATTTCCACCTGTTCCAACCGCTGCTGTATCAGGTCGCGACCGGCGCGCTCTCGCCCGCCAACATCGCCGCCCCACTGCGCTCCATCTTGAAAAAACAGAAGAACACCCACGTGATGATGGGCGACGTGACCGGGTTCGACATGGCCGCGAAAGAGGTGCTGCTGCGCGACGGCACGCGGGTGCCGTTCGACTCGCTCGTCGTGGCGACCGGGGCCACGCACCACTACTTCGGCCACGACGAATGGGCCGACCGCGCGCCGGGCCTGAAGACCGTCGAGGACGCGACCGAGATCCGCCGGCGCGTGCTGCTCGCGTTCGAGCGCGCCGAGCGCGAGACCGACCCAAAGATCAAAGACCGACTGCTCACGTTCGTCGTGGTCGGTGGCGGGCCGACCGGTGTGGAGATGGCCGGGGCGATCAGCGAACTCGCGCGGCACACCATGCGCGCCGACTTCCGCACCTTCAACCCCGCGACCGCGCGCGTCATCTTGGTCGAAGGGCAAACGCGCGTGCTGGCCGCGTTCCACGAAAAGCTGAGCGCGAAGGCCAAGACCGCGCTCGAAGACATGGGCGTCGAGATCCGGCTCGATTGCCACGTCACCGCAATCGAGGCCGATCACGTTCTGGTGAAGCCGGACGGCGGGAAGGCCGAGCCGGAGCGCATCAGCACCGAAACTGTGGTGTGGGCGGCCGGCGTGAAGGCCTCGCCGCTGGGGAAGATTCTGGCCGACGCGGTCGGCGTTCAGGTGGGCCGCGGCGGCCACGTCCCCGTGAACCCCGACCTCACGGTGGGCACGCGCGCGGACGTGTTCGTGATCGGCGACATGGCGAGTTGCCCGGACGCCGCCGGCAAGCCGCTGCCGGGCCTCGCGCCGGTCGCGATGCAGCAGGGGCAGTACGTCGCCGCGGCGATTGTGCGGCGCATCAAGGGCGAGACGCCGAAAGGCCCGTTCCGCTATCTGGACAAGGGGAACATGGCGACCATCGGCCGGGCGAAGGCGGTGGGCGAGAGCTTCGGCATCCGGTTCAGCGGGCACCTCGCATGGTTCGCGTGGCTGTTCATCCACATCCTGTACGTGGCCCGCTTCGAGAACCGCGTGCTGGTGCTGTTCCAGTGGTTCTGGAATTACTTGACGCGCAACCGCACCGCGCGGCTGATCACGCACGAGCGCCCGCGCGACGCGAAATAGCGTTACTGCTTCGGGCGCGGGGGCGGGGCGATGTCGGGGTCGCCGTCTGGGTCCGGGTCGGGCACATCTGGGTTTGCGAGCGCGGCGCACGTCTTGCGCAGCGCGTCGAGCTTCGCCACCTCGTTCGGTCCGAGCAGCGTCGCGGTGGCGTTCCAATCGACCGCGTGCTTCCGCGCGATCCCGTGCGCGCGGTGGAAGTGCTTGGTCGCGTGGTAAGCCGCGACCTCACTTTCGACTGCGGCTTGCGCGCCGGCGAACAGCGTCGCGCGCGCGAACTTGAAGCGACCGTCGGTTCGGTCGAGCGACTGAAGCGCCATCACGCTTTGCACCTCCGCGTACCAATTCACGCGCGCGGGCGATTCTCGCGGGAGAGACTGTAGACCGATCAGGGTCTGAAGCTGAGCCTGCATACCCCGCAGCGACACGGCTCTATCGTCCACCCATTTCTCCTCGGCCGCAACGAGCGCGTCGCGGCTCGCGGTGTCGCCGCTCGCGAGTACCTTGCGGCCCGGTGCGGTGCGGTCGAAGCCGGCCCAATCGCCCGGCTCGATTGCGTTCAGTTCGTCGATTCTCGCCTTCGTCTCGCGCGCGAGCGCGTCGCGGCCCACCGGCGGCGGCGCTTCGACCGCGGCCGGCGGCGGCGCGTCCTTGCGGTTGGACTGCCACACGGCGGCCACCACAACGGCGACGAGCGCGCCCGCGCACAGCACGGGCACGACGAACCGGCTCCGCGAAGCGGGCGTACTCATTGCGGCTTCTTCCCTTCGAGCGGCTTGATCTCGCGGAGCCAGATGTTGCGGTACTTCACGAGGTCGCCGTGGTTCTGCAACCGAATCGGTTGCTTCAGCGGGTGCTTCTCGTACGCCGGCGGCTTGTCGTAGCTCGTGTTGCCAAGAAGCTCGAAGTGGTTCTGCACGCACACGCCGTTGTGGATCACCGTGACGTAGCCGGGCTTGAGAACCTTCGGTTCCTTGGATTGCTCATCGAACCGCGGCGCGGTGAAGATGATGTCGTAGCTCTGCCACTCGCCCGGCTTGCGGCAGGCGTTCACCATCGGCGGCGTCTGCTTGTACAGGCTCGCGCACTGGCCGTCGAAGTACGTCTTGTTGTTGAACGAGTCGAGCACCTGCACCTCGTAACGGTTGGCGAGGAACACGCCGCTGTTACCGCGGCCCTGCCCGCTGCCCTTCACCACTTCCGGCGTGGCGAACTCGACGTGCAGTTGGTAGTCGCCGAACGAGTCCTTCGTGGTGATGTCGCCGCCCTTCACGACCGCGTACCCGTCCTTGATTTCCCACTTCTCGCCGCCCTTCCACTTCGACAGGTCTTTGCCGTCGAAGAGGACGACCGCGTCCGACGGCGGTTCGTGGTCGCTCTTGCCGGGCGTCACGACCGCCGGTTCCGGGAACACGATCCCGCTCTTGTATTCCTTCTGTGCGAACGCGGTCATCGCGCCGAACACGGCGACCGCGCCCAGCGCGGCGAGGAGGAGCGTGCGAGACTTGGTCATTGCTGGTTCCTTGTGGGGGAAAGGCAACCCACCCCCCGGCCCCGGCAGAACCTAACCCCCCGGCCCCCTTCCCTGAAGGGAAGGGGGCCGGGGGGTTAGGTTGCCTTACTCCCCCTCCCTTCAGGGAGGGGGTTGGGGGGTGGGTTCCGCTCTGGTATTGTGGTGCGCGTCTCGTTCCTCTTCCACAGGTATCACCCATGTCGAACGTCAATCGTCGCGCGTTCCTCGCTTCCGCCGCGGTCGCCACGGCCGCCGCGTCGCGCCTCTCGGCCGCCGACGGCGACCGGCTGCGCGTCGGGTTCATCGGGGTCGGGAACCGCGGCACCGCGCTCCTCCGCAACTTCCTCGATGCCAAACTCGGCGACGTGGTCGCGGTGTGCGACATCAAGGAGGACCACCGCAAGCGGGCCGCGACGCTCATCACCGGCACCGGGCAGAAGGAGCCGGCGCACCACGCGGATTGGAAGAAGCTGCTCGAAGACAAGGGCGTACAGGCCGTGGTGAGCGCGCTGCCGTGCGACCTGCACGCCGCGTGCTACCTCGACGTGATCGCCGCGGGCAAAGACCTGTACGGCGAGAAGCCCATGTGCCTCACGCCGGCCGACTGCGAGAAGGTCGTGAAGGCCGCGAACGCCAGCAAGCAGATCGTGCAGATCGGGTTCCAGCGCCGGGCCGACCCGCGGTTCATCGAACCTATGCAACTGATCCACAAGGGCGAACTGGGCGAGCTGATCGAGGGCCGCATCCTGTGGTCGAACTCGTGGGGGCCGTACGGCGACTGGTTCGGCAAGAAGGCGCAGAGCGGCGACTGGATGGTGGAACAGGCCTGCCACAACTGGGACGTGATCAACTGGGCGTGCAAGGGGCTGCCGGTGCGGGCGATGGGCATGGGCCGCGCCGGGCTGTTCAAGACCTACCAGCCGGACCGCGACGTGACCGATTACTACTCGGCCGTGGTCGAGTACGAAAACGGCTGCCTCGTCAACATCCTGCACTCGTGGGTGGCGTCCGGGCAGAACGGCAAGTTCACTAAGGAGTTCAACGACGAGTACACGCGGCTCAACGGGGTGAAGGCCGGCATCGACTTCAACAGCGGGGTGATCGCGTACCGCAAGGAACTGAACGTGCCAGACAAGGTTGCGCACAGCGCGAAGGGCGCGATCAACAACACGAAGCTCGGCCTCGAAGCGTTCGCGGCGAGCGTGCGCGACCGCAAGCCGCCGGTGGCGACGGTCGAACACGGCCGCGACGCGGTGCTGGCGTGCCTGCTGGTGCGCGAGGCCGTGTACCAGAAGAAGCCCGTCACGATGAAGGAACTGCGGGGCTAGCGCGGCTACCCCAACTCCACAACGGCCATCGTGTGGACGGTGAGCTTCGGCACGGTGAACGTCGTCACGTCGCCCGCGGTATTGGTTTCGAGCGCCGCGCCGTCCGGCTCTTGGCGCGCGCCCTTCACCTTGTAGCCGCGGAGCGTGATGCCGATGTCGTGAATCGGGATCACCTCTTCGCGCAGCGGCACCTCTTCGGCCGGGTGGCCGTGGCCCGCGGTCGTGTTCAGGTCGTTGTAAAGGTGGATGATGAGGCGCTCGCCGGCCTTCTTCTGCCGCACCACGACCGCGTGAACGCACATCGGCGCGCGCACCTCGACCGGCGGCGCGGCCGGCGCGACGTGCCGAATCGCGCTCGCGAGGACGACGCGGTGATACGGGTACGACAGCAGGTAGTGCGCCGCGTCGATGCCGGCCGCGAGGTACACCACCTTCCCCGTGCCGAACGTGCTCGACACGACCGCGGGCAGTTCCTCGGCCTTCGCGCTGTCCTTCGTGCGCACGGTCGCATCGGTGCCGCTGAGTCGCGCCGGTACGACGCGCGCGACCGGCCCCTTGAACGTGACCAAACCTTTACCCAGCAGCGCGGCGAGCGCGTCGGCCGCGAGGAACGATTTCGCCCCGCCGGTGCGCTTGAAGTCCCACACGCCCTTCCGCTTCTGCCAGTATTCCGGCGGCAGCGTGCGGGCGAAGTTCTCGTCGATCTTGTTGTCGATCTTGCCCGCGACCGCGACGCCCTTGTGTGTCACGCCCAGCACGTCCGCCAGCGCCGGCGTGTCGCGCGGCGTGCCGAACTCGTCGCACAGGCCGGTATCGAGCGACGCGACCAACCCGCCGCCGTTCTTCACGAACGTCGCGACCGCGGCGCACTGCGCGTCGTCGAGGCACGCGGCGTTCGGCAGCACCAGCACCTTGAACTTCGCGAGGTCGGCGTCGGTCAGGTTCCAATCGTTGATGAGCGTGAACGGCAGGTGTTCTTCGAGCGCGGCGCGGAAGAACCCGAACACGTTGGCGAGGTAGCGGTCTTCGACCTGACCCGCGGAGCGGCCGTAGAACGCGCGGGTGTTGTCGCTCATCAGGACCGCGGCCCACGGCTCCGGCTCTTTGTGGGTTAGCCACGGCTTGCGCTTCTTGACCTCGGCCATCGCGCGCGCGGTGCCGGCTTTCAGGTGATCGGGCTGAAGGGCCGCGATGCTCGGCCCCGCGCCGTGCGCGAGCGCGAGCATCATCCGCCGCTCGACCTCGTGCGCCGGGAAGCTGTCCTTGCCGTACGGGTTGCCGCGGCTCATCAAGTACGGCTCGGCGAACGCGACGCGGTGGTTGCTGACCGCCCACACGTAGGCCGCGCCGAACGCCGGCACGACGCTCGCGCCGCGGTTGGTCTCGTCCATCCAGAACTCTTGATCGGGCGCGTCGAACAGCAGGTTCATGCGCGCGGACATGTTCCGTGGGATGTCGAGGAAGTGGCCGAACCGCCCGGCGTTCGTCGTCCACGTCACGAGCGCGATGTCGGGGTTGATCGCCTTCAACCGCGCCTGCGTCCGCTGCAGGAGCGATTCGAGCTTGCGGTCGGCCCAGTGGGAATACGTGCGGTAGTCGGCGCTCTGCATGTCGCGCTTGGGGATCGCGCCGCCGGTGTCGGCCTTGTAGTTCGCGCGGCAGTGCTTGCAGTAGCACCCGCCGCCGTGGTGCAGGCCGTCGAAGCTGAACGCGCTTACCTGCGGGAACCGCGTGACGATCTCCGCGAGCACATCAATGAAGAAGTCGCCGTAGGGACCGAGCGGGCACAGCATCCCGCCGTGCGGGTACTTCTTCAGGTCGACTTCCGGCACCTCGTTCGTGTCGGTGGCGACGCGCCGCCAGTCGGGGTGCAGTTCCCACACCTCCGCTTGCAGCGTGGGCGGGTACACACCGAGCACGCGGACGCCGAGTTTCTGATACTCCGCAATGTCGTTCTTCACGCGGTCGAGCGGAACGTGCGGGCTGCGGCGCTTGAGGAGCTTGCTGTCGTAGTAGGCGTAGAAGGGATCGACGAACCCGACCTCGGAGAGCGTGACGCCGGCTTCGGCGGCGTCTTTCCGCTGCGCGGCGCTCATCACGGAGAGCGTGTACCCGGCCCCGGTGGTGTCGTGTACCCACGCGGGCACCTTCACCTCGCGGAACGGCCCCTTCTCGAACGGCTGCGGCAGGATCGCGCGCCCCCAAATGTCGGGCTTCGCGCCGTCGGCCGCGGCACTCGTCGTTGGCGAAGCGACAGTGATCGCGGCGCTAGTGGCGACGAACTCGCGGCGCGAGGGGAGAGGCACGAGAGAGGCTCCACACGGTTCTCAAGCGAGCGGCGCGGCGTGAGCCCGCCGGTGCGAGACCCACTCAGTTCGTCGTGCGTACTTGAGTGGGTCTCGCACCGGCGCGCTGGCACCGCGCCACTCGCTCGTGGGGTTAGGGCTTCGCGAAGGTGCTGTCGTCCACCTTCTCGAACAGTTCCACCTTGCTCGCCACGCCCTCGATAAACAACTTGCCGTCGCGCTTAACGGTAAACTGGTTCGGCTGCTTCGTGCCCTGTACGTCCTTGTAGTCGCCCGGGAACCCTTCCTCGTTCACTTCTTGCCCGCTGGTATCGTCCTTCACGCGCGTCTCGGACTTCACCAGCAGACCGCTCACCTTGTCAAAGTACAGGTCAATGTCGCGGTGCCCCTTGCTGCTCACCTTCACGCCGAGCGCGACCTTGCCATCGACCTTGATCTCGCCGGTGGTGGCGAAGGTGAACTGCTTGCTCTTCAGCGGGGCCAGTGTCGTCACCCAGCCGGCGTAGGCCTGTTCGCGCGCCTCCGCGAGCTGATCCTTGGTCATCTCGGTAACGTCCTTGATGATCTTGGACCAGCCCTTCGTGCCTGCGAGGACGACCACCACGGATACCTTCTGCCCGCCGGCTTCGATCTCCAGTTCGACGCGCTGCTTGTCCGCACCACCGGTCGTGACCGTGCCGCTGACCGGGACGCCCTCGCCCATGCCGTGGAACGTGCCCTTAAACGTCACCGCGCCGCCGGTGAACCTGTCCAGCGCCTCTTGCCCGCCGTGAGCCTTGACCGCCTTCTCGATGAGCTTCTTGGCCTCGGCCGCGTCGTCGGCCCGCGCCGGACCCGCCGCGACGAGGAACCCGACCGCCAGTGCCGCGCTACTGAACCGTAACATCGCGAACTCCGTGAGAGATGTGACGTGCGCCCCGAATAGCGATTCGCCGCGCACGTGGGCGCATTTTACGGAACGCTGCTATACTGCGCAGATGGACCCACTCGGCCTGTTCGATCTGGCGTTCGCTGATCCGGCGCACCCGTTTCACTTGCACCACATGGAGCGGGCCCTCGACGAGGCCGCGCGCGCGGCAGAGGAAGACGAGGTGCCCGTTGGCGCGGTGGTCGTTCACCCCGAACAGGGCGTGATCGGGTGCGCGCACAACATGCGCGAACAACTGAACGACCCGACCGCGCACGCCGAGATGATCGCGATGACGCAGGCCGCGAGCGCGCTCAAGTCGTGGCGTCTGGAGAAGTGCATCCTGTACGTGACGCTGGAGCCGTGCCCGATGTGTGCCGGCGGGATCGTGCAAGCGCGACTCCCGATGGTCGTGTACGGTTGCACGGACCCCAAGGCCGGGGCGTGCCACACGCTGTACCAGATCGCCAGCGACGAGCGCCTAAACCACCGGGCCGCGGTCGTGGGCGGGGTGCTGGCCGACCGCTGCGCCACAGCGCTGACCGACTTCTTCCGCCGCAAGCGCGAGCAGGGGAAGAAGTAGCGCCGCGCGCCGGGGTGAAGAAAATCGCGGATCGTGCTTGCAGCCCGGCGCGCGCGGGGATAGTGTGAGCGCAAGCTATCGACGCGCTCCCTTCCTGAAGGCCGCCCCGTGTCGTCGCCCGGCACCTGTCCAAAATGTTCGCTCCCCGCGGCGCTCCTGACGCCGGACGGTCTCTGCTTGACCTGCGCGTCGACCTCCGAGACGCCCGCCACCCCCGCGACCAGCCCGTTCCTGCCGCCCGCGTCGCCGTCGGGCGCGCCCACCGGCACGTTCGGCCCCGGCTCGTCGGCCCTGCCCACCATCACTCAAATGCCGGACGGCCCCACGGCCACCGGACCCGCGGCCGGCGCTGGCGAACTGCTCCCGGCCGCGCCGCCCGGCTACGACCTGCTGCGGCGGCTGGGCGGCGGCGGCATGGGCGTGGTGTACCTCGCGCGCGAACAGGCGTCCGAGCGCCACGTGGCGATGAAGTATCTGCGGTTCCCCGGCGACCAAGGCGCGTTCGACCGCTTCGTGACCGAGCTGCGCGTGCTCGCGAAGCTCGACCACCCGAACATCGTGCGCGTCCTCGCGCACGACTTCCTGCGCGCCGACCCGTACTTCACGATGGAGCACGTGACGGGCGGCCCACTGTCGCGCGTGCTCGACGGCCCGATGCCCGTGGCCGACGCGGTGCGCCTGATCCGCACGGTCGCGGGCGCGGTCGCCGCGGCCCACGCCGAGAAGGTGATCCACCGCGACCTGAAGCCGAGCAACATCCTGCTGGCGGCGGACGGTACGCCGAAGGTGGCCGACTTCGGACTGGCGAAACAGCTCGACGAACTCGACCCGGTGACGCGCGCCAGTGAGGCCCTGGGCACGCCGAGTTACATGCCGCCCGAACAGATTTCCCGAAAGTTGGGCGAAACGGGCCCGCGGTCCGACGTATACGGGTTGGGAGCGACGCTGTACCACCTGCTCACCGGGCGCGCCCCGTTCGAGGGCGACACGCGTGAGGAGATCATCCAGAAGGTGCGGACCGAGGCCCCGACCCGGCCCCGCGCGGCGAACCCCGCCGTGCCCGCCGCGCTCGAAGCCGTCGTGTTGCGCTGTTTGGAGAAGAAGCCGGATAACCGGTACCAGTCGATCGCGGAGTTCGTGGCCGACCTGGACCGGTACGAGGCCGGGCAGAAGCCCGACGCCCCGGAGCTGACGCGCGCCCGCCGCGCGCGGCTGTGGGCTGGGGCGCACCGCGGGGCGCTGGCAGTGGCCGCGTGCGTGGCGCTGCTGGTCGGCGGAGCGTTCGTTCTGGGTGCGGCGTACTGGCGCGCCCCCGGGCCCGCGGACCCGACGCCCGCGCCCGTCGATCCCGTGGACCCGTGGGACGAGGCCCGACGCGAGTTGGTCGGCGGGGGCCCCGCGCAGCTGCTCGACGCGCGCGGGTACCCGCGGGCCCACAAGTGGCGGCTCGGAACCGCGGCCCTCGGCCCGTCGCCGGTCAAGGGGGACGAGAGCGTGTATTTCGACGCCGCCGGGGTCGCGCTCCTCGAGTTCATCGACGACCCCGGGACCGACCGCTACCGGCTCCTGTTCGACGTGCGGTACCTCGGCTCGCGGCCCGCGAGCAGCGGGTGAGCCGGGGTGTACGTGGGGCTGACCGAACCGGGCGGCGCGGCGGTCGCGCGGCACTACGGGATCGTGCTGCGCGAGGTCAGTGCGCGGACCGAGACCCCGCCGAATGAGGCCCGGTTGAAGCTGATCGACGTGACCTGGACCCGACAGCCGAACTCGGTCCCGGTACCGCAGGTGCGCGAGTTCTTCACCCGCGAACTGACCCCGTGCCCGGAGCGCGTCCCGCCGTGGCGCACGCTCATCGTGGACGTGTCGCCGGAGGCGCTCCGGTTCGGTTGGAAGCCCGACCCGAACGGCCCCGAAGAGCCACTGGCCGCGCTGGTGCGCACCGAATCCGGGAAGTTCTTGTTACCGCACACCGCGCAGCCGAACCGCCCGGCCTCGACCCGCGACGTGCCCCCGGGTGGGGCCCGCGCTTGTCCCTCGGTCTGTGCTCGTTGTCCTCCGCGGTCGCGTTCAAGAACGTCCGCATCACCCCCCACCCGTGAAAGGTTCGTATGGCTCTTTCGATCGAAATCATCACCCCCACCCCGGGGGCCCAACTCCCGATGACGTTCGAGGTGTGTGGAAAGTACTCCAACACCGAGATCACCCGGGACCCGCCCGATCGGAACGCGATCGTCGGGACGACGATCACGGTCACGCTCGCGCGCAACGGGGTCGTGCTCGCGACCGTGGCGGGGATCGTGTGCGGGCCGCAGAAGTGGCACGCGAACTTCAACAACGTCGGAGCGCTGACCGACTACGTTCTCACGGCCACGATCTCCGACGGGGTGGACCAGGCCTCACACGCGGTAGAAACGGTCGACGTACTGGCGAACGCGGTGGTGATCCTCCCCGTGGTTTGCTGCGCCGTGGGGCAGCCGCCCCCCGGTGGCGGCGCGCTCGCCGCCGCGCTCGCGCCCGCCAGTTTGGGCTTCGGCGCGAGCGCCATCGTCAATCTCGCCGGCACCCACAACCACCCGGCCCCGGCGGGAATCATCGCCGTAGTCCAACGCATCGGCCGGGTCTCACAAGTCACCCAGCTCCCCGGCAGCGGCACGCACCGGCACGTGCGTACGTTCCCGGGGGCGTACGTTCGGTACGCGCTCGGTAACTTGGTCGGGCCGAACAACTGGGACGTGGCCGTGCAGGTCGACTACGAAACGTATGTGTTCGTGTACCTCGAAGACAACAACGGCGAATACCCCGCCCGCGCGACCTCTGCGGTCTACTGACCCGGCGCGCCGCGGCCCCCGATCACCTTTCGGCCGCGGCGCTGTCACTACCATATCTCTCGTGGCGAGCGGGGGGCGTTAGCCCCCTGTTCGTTCGTCTTCGCTCGCCTGTAACGGAGTTCACTCATGGCTGATGTCATTACCAAGCGCGCCGCCAATTACGCCCAGTGGTATCTCGATGTCGTGAAAGAGGCAGGGCTCGCCGACAACAGCGACGTGCGCGGGTGCATGGTCATCAAGCCCACCGGGTACGCCCTCTGGGAGAAGATGCAGCGCGGCCTCGACAAACTCTTCAAGGACACCGACCACGTCAACGCCTACTTCCCCCTCTTCATCCCCATGAGCTACCTCGCCAAAGAGGAGCAAATGGCCGAGGGGTTCGCCAAAGAGTGCGCCGTCGTCACGCACTACCGGCTGAAGGCAGAAGCCGGTAAGCCCCTTCACGTGGACCCGTCCGCGGAACTGGAAGAGCCGCTCATCATCCGCCCGACGAGCGAGACGATCATCTGGAACACCTACAAGAAGTGGGTGCAGAGCTACCGCGACCTGCCGCTGCTCATCAACCAGTGGTGCAACGTGGTGCGCTGGGAGATGCGCACGCGCCTGTTCCTGCGCACCGCGGAGTTCCTGTGGCAAGAGGGCCACACCGCGCACGCCACCGCCGCCGAAGCCGAAGCGGAGACGCTCCAGATGGTGCGCGTGTACCAGAAGTTCGCGGAAGAGTGGATGGCGATGCCGGTGATGGTCGGGCCGAAGACCGACGGCCAGAAGTTCCCCGGCGCGGTGTACACGCTCTGTATCGAGGCCATGATGCAGGACGGCAAGGCGCTCCAAGCCGGCACGTCGCACTTCCTAGGCCAGAACTTCGCGAAAGCCTTCGACGTGACCTTCAAGGACCAGAACAACAAGGAAGAGTTCGCGTGGGCGACGAGCTGGGGCGTGAGCACGCGGCTCATCGGTGGCCTCATCATGACGCACTCGGACGATAACGGGCTGGTCGTCCCGCCGCGGCTCGCACCCACGCACGTCGTCATCGTGCCGCTCGGGAAGAACGACGCGGAGCGCGGGCCGAGCATCGCCGCCGCGGAGAAGCTCGCGGCCGAGTTGCGCGCCCTGCCGCGCGACGACTTCTTCGGCTACGAACCCATTAGCGTGAAGATCGACACGATGTTCGACAAGCAGCCGGGGTTCCGGTACGCCGAGCACGAGGTGCGCGGGGTGCCGGTGCGCGTCGAGATCGGGCCGAAGGACATCGAGAAGAGCGCGTGCGCGGTGGCCCGGCGCGACGTGCCCGGCAAGGAGGGGAAGCAGTTCGGCGTGCCGCTCGCTTCGGCCGCGGACCACATCAGTAAGTTGCTGCGCGACATCCAGAAGGCGCTGTTCGACCGGGCGAAGGCGTTCCGCGATTCGCGCATCACGACCGCGAACACGCTGGACGAGTTCAAGGCGCTGTTCCCGGCCGAGAAGGAGGGCGCGGGTGAGAGCGGCCTGAAGTTCGTGTACGCCCACTGGGACGGCACGCGCGAGACCGAGGACCGGGTTCAGGCCGAGTACAAGGCGACGATCCGGTGCCTGCCGTTCGACGGACCGCAGGAGCCGGGCGCGTGCGTCTTTACCGGCAAGCCGAGCGCGCGCCGCGTGATCTTCGCGCGGGCGTATTGAGAAGTTTGACGTGATTGAAAAAGTGGCAGGCACGCGCCGCGTGCCGTCGCGAATGCGGTGTGAGCACCTTCGCGGGTGCTCAACTGGGCCGCGGCGACGGCACGCGGGGCGTGCCCACTGCATTACCTCGCGCCTTGGGCGGCGCGCCCGGCTCAGAACACCTTCGTGGCGGTCGCGTCGGCGGGCTGCACGTTGACCCGCTTGCCGCTCTGGTCGAAGTACACGGTGCCGTCGACCAGCGCGAAGATGCTGCTGTCCTTCGCGAGCCGGACGAACCGGCCGGGCGAGTACCGCGTGCCGCACTGCGTCACGATGATGCTGCCGACCGTGACCGCCTGCCCGCCGTAGGCCTTTAGCCCGCGGCGCTTCGGGAGCGAGTCGCGCCCGTTCTTGACCGACCCTTGACCCTTCTTGTGTGCCATGACATGGCCCTCGTTGAGCGCACGGTACGCGCGAAAGAATCAGTATTGTAGGGGCGCGCGGCCCACGGTGGACAGGGGGCGCGGCCCGGAACCGGCGCGCGAAAGGGCGCGCCGTTGGTGCGGTACACCCTTTCGCGTAGAATAAGGCACCAATCGCCCGCGGCCCGGGCGCTCATCTCGTAACGAGGTACTCGCGATGGCCAGCCCGAACGTCGTCGAACTGACCGAAGCCAACTGGAACGAGCACGTCACCAGCGGCACCCTCGTGGTGGCCGACTTCTGGGCCCCATGGTGCGGGCCGTGCCGACGCCTGTCCGCGACCATCGACGCCGCCGCCGACCAGTTCGCCGGCAAGGTGAAGGTGGGCAAACTGAACGTGGACGAGAACCCGTCGCTGGCCGTGAAGTACGACGTAATGACGATCCCGCGCATCCTGTTCTTCAAGGGGAGCGACACCCCGGTTCACACCGAGAGCGGCGTCCTCTCGCTCGAAGAACTGGCGCGCCTCATCAACCAGTACGCCTAACGGCGCGCCGCGCGCCGGGCGCGCGCCCGGCGCTCACCCCTCGCCCAGCCCGCCTTCCGGCTTCTCGTGCCGCACCAGCGGCACGGTCGTTTTCCGCGCGACCACCTTCCGCACGTACTCGATCTCCACTTCGGCCCCGCGCACGGCGAACCGCGACTCGCGGATCAACATGCCGGCGGCGAACAGGAGCGCGAACGCCCCGCTCAGGCCGAAGAGCACCGGCACCCACCCGAGCGCCCACTTGGTCGAAGCGGACAGGCCGACCGTCAGGCTCGCCCCGACCAGCAACCCGATGGCGACGTACAGAGTGACGATGGTGCGCTGAAGCAGGCGGAGCCGCAGGGTGTGCCAGCCGATCTGATCGGCGATGAGCGCCCGCTTGTCGACGACCTCGTCGGTCACGACGCCGTCCGGCAGTCCCTCGGCCATGTCGTTCAGCGCGCGAATGCGGTCCACGACGCGCCCCAGCCGGTTCGCGGTCGAAAGGGCCAGTGTACCCGACGCGCTGATGAGCAGCGCCGGCGTAATCATCGCGCCCAGAATCTCGCCCGCGCCGAGAAAGTCGATTGCGGTCATGTGCGGTCCCCTTCAGAGGTAAAGTAGTAGGCACACGCCGAGTGCCGTCGCTAGACTCGGTGGAATGCGACGGCACTCGGCGTGTGCCTACTACTTTCACGAGACGCACCATGCGATTGCTTTCCCTCGTCGCGCTTGTCGTTTCTCCCGCGCTCGCGGTCGCACAGAAGGAGGCCGCGATTAAATCCGCCGGGGCGCACGCTGATGCGAACTGGCCCACCGCTCTGAAGATTTGGGACTGGGCCGAGCCGGGCTATCAGGAGAAGAAGTCCGCGGACGCGCTCGCGGACATCGCGGAGAAAGCCGGATTGAAGGTAACGCGCGGGGTGGCGAAGATTCCCACGGCGTTCACCGCGGAGTTCGGCACCGGCAAGCCGGTCATCGGCATCATGGGCGAGTTCGACGCGCTGCCCGAACTTGCGCAGGACGCGGTGCCGTTCCGCCAGCCGAAGAAGGGCGGCAACGGCTACGGTCACGCCTGCGGGCACCACCTGTTCGGCACCGCGTCGCTCTCCGCAACCATCGCCATCGCCGAGCAGATCAAGGCCGGAAAGCTCAAGGGCACGGTGCGGTTCTACATGTGCCCGGCCGAAGAGGGCGGCGCGGCGAAGGTGTTCATGGCCCGCGCCGGGCTGTTCGACGATTGCGACGCCGCCCTGCACTGGCACCCCGGCGCGAACAACGCCGCGGGCGACGCGAGTTGTCTCGCGCGGGTCGCGGTCAAGTTCCGGTTCCACGGCACCGCGGCCCACGCCGCCGCGTCGCCCGAAAAGGGCCGCAGCGCCCTCGACGCGCTGGTGCTGACGATGCACGCGGTCGAACTGCTGCGCGAGCACACCCCGGACGGCACGCGCCTGCACCACACCGTAACGAGCGGCGGCGGCGCGGCCAACGTCGTGCCGGAGTTCGCGGAGGGGTTCTTCTATGTGCGGCACCCGAAGGCCGATGTGGTGCAGAAACTCTACCCGCGCGTGCTCAAGTGCGCGCAGGCCGGCGCGCTCGCCACCGAAACGCGCCTCGAAGTGCAGTACCTCGGCGGCACGATGGAGATTCTGCCCAACGACGCGCTCTCGGAGATCGCGAAGAAGAACCTGACCGCGCTCAACGACCTGAAGTACGACGCGGAGGAAACGAAGTTCGCGGTGCGGCTGCGCGAGACGTTCCCCGACAAGGCCCCGCCGCTGGAGCAGATCGGCCGCGTGTTCGACGTGTCCGGGCAGTCGAGCGGCGGCAGTACGGACGTGGGCGACGTGTCGTGGATCGTGCCGACGGTGGGCGTGCGCGTCGCGTGCTGGGTTCCGGGCACGCCGGGGCACTCGTGGCAGGCGGTCGCGTGCGGCGGAACGACCATCGCCAAGAAGGGCATGAACCTCGCCGCGCGCACGCTGGCCGCGACCGCCCACGACCTGTTCACCGACGCCGACCTGCGGAACGACGCGAAGGCCGAACACACGAAACGGCTCGCCGGCCGCAAGTACACCGCGATGCTGGAAAAAGACCAGCCCCCGCCGCTCGACTACCGCGACACGAAGAAGTAGCGCGAAAGCGGCGTTGCGGCCAATCGCGCGCCCGCGGTACACTGTCGCCCTTCGCGCGACCGGGACGGAACCCGATGTTCCTGAACCTCTTCTACCTGCTGGCGCTCGCACTGCTGTCGCCGTGGCTGCTGTGGCGCGCCGCGCGCACGGGTCGCTACCGGCGCGACCTCGGCGCGAAGTTCCTCGGCCGCGTTGCCGTGCGCAAGCAGCCGCGCCCGGTGGCGTGGTTCCACGCGGTCAGTGTTGGCGAAGTGAACCTGCTCGGCACGCTCGTCCCGGCGTTCCGCACGCGGCACCCGGATTGGCACGTCGTCGTTTCGTCCACCACCGACACCGGGCTCGACGAGGCCCGGCGCAAGTTCCCCGACCTCGACGTGATCGCGTGGCCGCTCGACTTCTCGTGGGCCGTGGCCGCGGCGCTTCGCGCGGTGAACCCGGCGCTCGTGGTGCTGACCGAAAGCGAGCTGTGGCCGAACTTCCTCGCCGCGGCGCGCGCGCGCAACGTCCCCGTGGTCGTGGTGAACGCGCGCCTCAGCCCGCGGAGCGCGCGGCGGTTGGCGAAGGTCGCCGGAGTCGCGCGCCGGCTGCTGTTCCGGCACGTCACGCGCTTCGCGATTCAGGAACACGAGTACGCGGAGCGCCTGCGGCACCTCGGCGTGCCTGCGGAAAAACTCGTCGTCACCGGCTCGATCAAGTACGACGGCGCGGCCACACCGAACGAGGCCAAAGTGCGCGCGCTGGCGGCGACTCTGGGCCTTTCACCCCTTCACCCCCTCACCCCCTCACCCCTACTCTTCCTCGCCGGCAGTACGCACGCGCCCGAAGAGGCCATCGTCCTCGGCGTGTTCGCGCGGCTGCGCGCCCGGTTCCCGCACCTGCGGTTGCTCCTCGTTCCGCGCCACCGCGACCGCTTCGAGGAGGTCGCGCGGCTGGTCGAAGCCAGCGGGCTGCCGTTCGCGCGGCGCTCGCAGATCGTCGCGCCGTTGGCCGAAATGCCTGCGGTGGTGCTGCTCGATACGGTGGGTGAACTCGGCGCGGCGTGGGGCTTAGCCGACGTCGGCTTCACCGGCGGCAGCCTCGACGGGCAGCGCGGCGGCCAAAGCATGATCGAACCGGCCGGGTACGGCGTGCCGTGTACCTTCGGCCCACACGTCTGGAACTTCAAGGACGCCGCGAAGCGCCTCGTGGAAGTTGGCGGTGCGTTCCGGGTGAAGGACGAAGCCGAACTCGAAGTGGCGCTCGCGCAACTCATCTCCGACCCCGATCTGCGCGCCCGAATGGGCACTGCGGCCCGCGCCCTCGTGGCGCGCCAGCAAGGCGCGACCGCCCGCACGCTCGCGGTACTCGACGCGCTCATCCCCTCAGCGCCCCTCGCGCGCGCCGCGTGAATCAGGTAATATACCCGAATGATCCGCGTCTACTCCTCCAGCGCCGCGAGCGGCCACGTCGTCAACGAAGACGCCTTCGTTGTGCGCGAATCGCCGGTCGCAGTATTCGTCGCGCTCGCCGACGGTCAGGGCGGGCGCGCCGGCGGGGCGCGCGCCGCGCAGCTCGCGTGCGAAGTGGCCGCCCGCCACGGTCCACAAGCTGCCGATGCCGCGGTCGCGGCCGACCCCGCTGCCGGGTTCACAACGCTGGTCACGCTGTTCGTCGAAGGCGACCGCCTAACCGGCGCGTCGTGCGGCGACAGCGCCGCGGCCGCGGTCTGCGGCACCGGCGCGCCGCTCATCCTCACGTCGCGCCAGTTCAAGAACCCGCCGGTCGGGAGCGGGGACGCCACCTTCGTACCGTTCGACTTGAAGCTCGTCGCGCCGTGGAAGGTGCTGGTAATGAGCGACGGCGCGTGGAAGTTCGCGAGTTGGGAGCGCGTCTGGGACTGTGCCGCCCGTCTATCGGGCGACGAGTTGCTTACCGCGCTGCAAGAGCACGCGCGACTCAAGACGACGGGCGAGTTTCAGGACGACTTCACGGTTGTGTTGCTGGAAAGCGAGTGACGCATGTTCCGCATCACGGAGTGCCTGTCCGTCGGGCCGTTCGCGCGCGCCGAACTCGCGCCGCGGTTGCTCGCGGCCGGCGTGACCCACGTCCTCAACGTGTCCGACATTCGGAGCGAGGTTTGGGCTGGCAACGGGTTCGTTGATGTGGTCGATGTGCCGATGCGCGACTCGCGCCGCCTGCCCGCCGCGACCGCGACCGGCGCGCTCGACGTACTGCACCGCTTCGCGAGCGCCCCGGACGCTCACGTCTACGTCCACTGCGTGATGGGCCATCTGCGCTCGCCCACCGTCCTGTGGCTGTACCTGATCGCGCTGGGCGTGTCACCCAAAGACGCGCAAGAGTGGATCGAATCGCGCTCACCGGATGCGGTCGCCGGTCACTACCGCATGGTGGATCACGAACACGTCCTGCTCGCGCAGAAGCACGGCCTCGCCAACTTCTTCCCGCACCCACGCCCGAACCTGATTGTGCCCGTGCCGTTCAGTCCCACCAGTGACGAAGGCTGAACGCGATCAGGCCCACCAAGTAGCAGGCCAGTAGCGTTTGTGACGTCGCGCGGCCGCACGCCTGCGCCTGCACGGACGAGCGACTGAAGAGCAGGCCCTCCAGCAGATACAACACGATGGGGTCGACAACCAAGGCTACGCAGGGAAGTAATCCGGGTAAGCTGGGAGCATTGGTGGCACGCTCATCAGTCATCGAAACGGCTTGGAAACCGAGGGCACGCTCGGCACGACCTTGAGTCGCCCTCGACCGAGATTGAATCTCTGAGTAGCCGTGGGTCGACAACCCGCAACAGCGCGATCCACAGCGGCTGACCAAACAACCACAGCAGCGCCGTGAAGACGTAGGCCACGAACGCGAGCGCGATACGGTCTTGCAGTTCGCGTGCCACGGGCGCACCCTCTGAGGTGTTTTCAGGATGACCACGCCCCTTGCGTTTCTCAACGGTCGGTTCGTGCCGTTCGCGGGGGCGGCGCTGCCGCTGCACGACGCCGGGTTCGTGTCGGGGGCCACCGTCGTCGATAACGCCCGCACGTTCCGCCACGCGCTCTTTCGCTGGCCGGATCACCTCGCAAGATTCCGGCGCGATTGCGCCGCGTGTTACGTCGCGCTCGACGCGACCGACGCGCAGCTCACGGCGGTCGCGGAGGAGTTGGTCGCGCACAACGCGAAGCTGCTCCCGCCCGGCGGCGAACTCCAACTCGTCACGTTCGCCACGCCCGGTCCGCTGGGGTTCTACACCGGCGGCGCGGAGAACGGGCCCGCGGCGCTCGGCCTCGTGACGTACCCGCTGCCGTTCGCGCGCTATCGCGGGTTCTTCGTCGAAGGGGCGCGGCTGGCGTTCGCGGGGTGGAGCGCCGGGCACCCCGGAGACCTGCTGCCGCCGCGCGTCAAGCACCGCAGCCGGCTCATGTGGCATGTCGCGCAGCACGCCGTCAGCGACCCGCTTGCCGGCGTCCACTGCCCCGGCGCGGTGCCGCTCGTGCTGAACTACGCCGGCGTCGGCGACACCGCCACCGGCAGCGTGCTTGCGGTGGCCGACGGCACCGTGTACCGCCCGCCCGCGGATGCGACGCAGGACAGCATCAGCGTGAAGGTGATCGGCGAGTTGTGCGCCGCGGCCGGGGTGAAGTTCGCGGAGGCGGCGTTCGATCTGTCGTCGCCGTGGCGCGACCGCGCGCACCAGCAAGACGTGATTGTGTCGCGGGCGTCGGAACTGCTGCTCGCCGGCACCGGGTTCTGCACGGCCGGGGTGCGCGAACTGGTGTGGTACCAGCAGCCGCGCCCGTTCGCGTGGCCCGGCCCGGTGCTGTGCCAACTACTCGCCGCGTGGAGCGACCTCGTCGGCACGGACATCGCCCGCCAGTTCCTCGAAGCCGAGACCGGGGGCACGTGACGCATGGTCTCCTCGCCAACTTACCCCAAGTCGAACAGCAGCACCTCGCCTTCGCCACCGACGCTCACTTCGCGCTCGTCTTCCACCGCTACCGCGTCGCCCGCTTCGAACGCGACGCCGCTAACGGTCGCGCGGCCGGTCGCCACGTGCACGAACGCGGCCCGTCCTTGCGCGAGTTCGTGCCGCATTTCCGCACCCGCCAGCGTGGTCTGGTACACGCGCGCGTCTTGGTGGATCGCCAGCGCGCCGCGCTCGCCGTGCAGCGACGCCACCAGCGCCCACTTGTTGCGCGTCTCGTCGGGCGTGAACGCGCGCTGCCTGTAGCCCGGCGCGTGCCCGCGCTTGTCCGGGTACAGCCAGATTTGCAGCAGGTGAACCGGGTCCGCCTTCGACGGGTTGAACTCACTGTGCGTGATCCCGGTGCCCGCGGTCATGGCCTGCCACTCGCCCGCGCGAATGACCTCGCCGTTGCCCATGCTGTCGCGGTGCTCCAGTTGGCCGCTCAGCACGCAGGTCAAGATTTCCATGTCGCGGTGCGGGTGCGTGGGGAACCCGCAGCCGGGCGCGACGCGATCGTCGTTGATGACCCGCAGCGCGCGGAAGTTGTGGAACTTCGGGTCGTGGTAGTCGCCGAAGCTGAACGTGTGCTTGCTGTCGAGCCAGCCGCCGAACCGCGTGGTGCCGCGGTCGGTGCCCTTGCGAACGGTGAGCATTGGAAAGCCCAGAGGCGTCACCCGATGTGAAAGAGGTGACGCCTCTGGATACCGGCGCGGGCGCTCGGTCTTACGCCTTCTTGATGCCGGCGACACCGGCCTCGACCACGAACGCCGCGCCGACCTCGGCCGGGCCGCCGGGCTTCAGCACCTCGGGCACGATCACGTAGTCGCTGCGCCACGCCTTCGGCGTCACCGCGCACCGCACGTACCCGCGCTGCCGGTTGTGGTACTTGATGAACGGGTTCTCCGCGAGCAGGTCGTTCAACCCCTTCGGCTCCTTCGTGCCGTTGCCGCCGCTGGAAATGGACGTGCCCACGAACTCGGCGGCGACGATCGCGCCCTCCGGTTTGCGGTCGTCCACGCGCAGGTCGTTCACCCAGTTCGAGTGAATGTCGCCGGTGAGCACCACCGGGTTCGGCACCTTGCGCTCCGCGATCCACTTCATCAACCGCATGCGTTCGAACGCGGCCCCGGGCCACTGGTCCATCGAGTACTTCTTCGGCTCGCCCGCGGCCAGATCGACCATGCCCATCATCACCTGCTGCGCGAGCACGTTCCACGTCGCCGTGGACTTCAAGAGCGCGTGCTTGAGCCAGTTCGATTGCTCCGCGCCGAGGAGCGTGTTCTTCGGGTTCAGCGCGTCCGCGTTCAGGTCGGAGGCCTTGTCGTTGTTCGGCTGGTCGGTGCGGTACTGGCGCGTGTCGAGCACTTGGAAGCTCGCGAGCCGGCCGAAGTGCGTCGTGCGGTACAGCCTCATGTGCGCGCCGCGCGGCAGCGACGCCGGGCGCAGCGGCATGTTCTCGTAGTACGCTTGGTACGCGTTGGCCCGCTGTTCGAGGAAGTCCGCAGGGTCGGCCTTCTCCTTCCCCTTCGGTTGCTCCTCTTGGATCAGGTCGGCGTAGTTGTTGTCGAACTCGTGGTCGTCCCACGTCACGATCCACGGGCACCGGGCGTGCATCTTTTGCAGGTGCTCGTCGGTGCGGTACTGGGCGTGCCGGTTGCGGTAGTCCCCCAGCGCCTTGATCTTGGTCTTCGCCGGCCCGACGTGCTTGCGCACGCGCTTCTCCGCGCCGGGGTATTCGTAGATGTAGTCGCCGAGGTGAATCACGAGGTCGAGTTCGTCCTTCGCCATGTGCTCGTACGCGGTGAACAGCCCCTGCTCGAAGTGCTGGCACGAGGCGAACGCGAAGTTGAGTTTGTCCGGGGTCGCGGTCGACTCGGGCGCGGTGCGGGTGCGCCCGACCGGGCTGGTCGCGCCGCCGCAGTGGAAGCGGTAGAAGTACCAGCGGTCCGGCTTCAGCCCATCGGCGACGATGTGGACCGCGTGGCCGAGTTGCGGGGTGGCGACCGCGGTGCCGCTCTTGAGGACCGTCTTCAGTTCGGCGTCTTCGCCCAGTTCCCACTTCACCTCGACCAGTTCCGGCTTCATCCCGCCGCCCTCCCCTAGCGGGGCGGGCGCAAGGCGCGTCCACAGCACGACGCCGGTGTCGGTCGGTTCGCCGCTGGCGACGCCCAGCGCGAACGGGTTGGCGGCGAACTTGGGCTGCCGGTTGACGCGCCCCTCGACACGCGTGCCGAGCAGCGGCAGGGCCGCTAGCGCGGAGCCGTAGGCGAGGAACAGCCGGCGGCTGACGCCGCCCTGGTGCCGCACCGCGGCCCGCAGGTTCTTCAGGTCCAGCATGAGCAGCGCCCTTGCGAGGGGAAACGCTAACACCGCACGGGGCGAACCCGTGCGGTGTTAGCGTAGGAAGGTGCGCGTGAAGGCGCGGCGAATAATGTGTGTGCGATTACTTCGCGACGCGGAACGGTTGCCCGCCGGTGTTAGGATTTCGGCGTCAACACCTCGTGCATCCCCAAACCCAGCGCAGTCGCGGCGGCGGCGCTCAGCAGGAGCACGACGAGGCCGAGCTTGCGACTCGCCTTCACCTGCCACCACATGAACAACCCGGACGCGCCCCAGAACACCATCACCAGCGCCATCGCGTCCACGATAAGCGCCCAGAACCATTTGGTGTTGGTGCTGCCGGGGAACCCGTGGGCGAGGTGCATCCGCGTGAGGAACCGGCGCGTCGTCAGTTCGTCGGGGGGCGGCGCGGACTCGGCCGGGGCCGCGCTGACCGTGCCCGCGAGCGCGTTGTACGTCACGCGCCACGTCGTCGCGCCGTCGGTCGCGAGGAACGTCAGGTCCGGCACGCTGGTCACGGTCACGGTGCCCTTCGGGAACCCGGCGCGGTCGAGCACCATCGGCACTGTGTCCCGTACGCGCTCGTCGAGCGGCTTCTCTGTCACGAACCGCGCGACCGTGCTGTCGAGGCGCGGGCCGTGTGCGAACGGCTTCGGGGCGTCGGGCTTCTTCGGGGGGCGCGGCGCGGCCGGCTTCGGGCGGATCGTGCCGTTCGGCGAAGTCATGTCGAACAGCACGCTGATTTCCTGATCGTCGGTGCGGACGGTGGCGAAGGCGAAGTCGCGCGTGTAGCGGGCCTTCTCCGGTTCGACGACAGTGAGCGGGCGCGCGTCGGCCCCGTAGCCGCGCAGCGCCGCGACCACTTGCTCCGCGACACCAGCAGACGTGGGGCGCAAAGCGAACGGCGTGTCGTTCAACTCGCCCGCGCCGAATGACTTCATCGGCGCGTCGGCGAACGCGGTGGGGTGGTTGAACAGGAACCCGGTGACGCCGTAGAGGATCGCCCACGGCAGCAGGAACAGCCCGCAGTACATGTGCGCGCGCCGCACGGCGTGCATCGCGCGCTTGCGGACCGGAAGGCGGTACGGCCCCGGAGCCGGGGCGGTGGGGTGCTCAGACTCCGCGGGCGTCATTCGTACTCCTCGTCAGTTGTCGCCGACCACTTCGTTGCCCGCGCGGGTACAGAGCGCCTGCCACGTCGCGGGTGCGATGCCGTTGCGCACGTAAGATACGGACCCGTCCATCTTGAGCGTGTTGACCCCGCCCGTGTGGTAGCTACGCGCGGTGATGACGCCGTACGTCGGGTCGGTCTGGTTGCGCCCCTCGCGGCTGCTACAGACGTCGAAGTCGTACGTCGCCCCGCTCACGGTGTAAGGGACGTTCGTGTTCGGCGGGAACAGCGAGGTGAACCCGATGTGAACGCCCCGCCCGCACACCCACTCGGTGTGCCCGGTGTCGGCGAACGCGCCGCCGCTAAAACTTGACGACACGGCGGCCGGGGTCGCGGGGGCCGCGGACGGCATCACGGCGTCGTGAACGCGCCGCTGGAACGCCTTCACTTCCGCCATCGCGACGGTGTTGCTCAGGCCGTCCGCGTAGGCCCCGTGCGTGAGCCGCTGGTTGGGGCCGAACGCCGCCCCGCCGTCTTGTCGGGTCACGGGGTTCCAAATCAGGTACTGCCCGAGGTTCAGGCCGTAAGTGGTCGGGTAGTGTTCGGGCAGTCCGGTCGAGGCGTTGAGCCGCTGCCGGTCGTTCGGGTCACTGGGGCACACGAGGACCGGCACCTTCAGCGCGGCTACGCCGTACGCCGGGTAGTTGGTCAGGTTGACGCCGGAGTGATAGCCCACATCGAAATTGATGAGCCGGAACATGTTGTCCCCTTCTACGAAGGGGAGCAGAAAGGCCTGCGCGGACCACGGTTGCGCGGCGGCCGTTCCGGTCGAGATCGTCGACGGCGGGAAGTACCCGTTCGCCCCTTCATAGTTGTGCAAGGCGACCCCGAGTTGCTTCAGGTTGTTCTGGCACTTCAGTCGCGACGCGGCTTCACGCACCTTTTGCACGGCCGGGAGCAACAGGCCGATGAGCACCGCGATGATCGCGATGACGACGAGCAACTCAATGAGCGTAAACGCGGAACGACGCATCGCTGCACCTCGTAGGAGCGTGAGGGTGGTGCGGCGTCGCGTACGGACACGGGTCGAAGCCCGCTTGCGGAAGCTAGCCTGAGGGTATTGGGGCCGGGTCGGGAACGTGGGGCCGCGCCGTGGCGCGGCCCCGATCAGCGGGTTTTCCTTGCGGTTCGGGCCCGCGGTCGCCGCGTGCCCGTGTTCAACTACTGTACGACCGGCACCCCGTCGGTGTCCAGTTCTTTTTGAGATTGTGTCTCAACGACCGGCGAGCGGCTCCGGCTTGCCGAGTACGATCACCTCGAGCGAATCGGCGTTGTCGCCGGCGCTTGCGCCGCCGAGCAGGACCACCCGGTTGGTGCCGAACGGGACCAGCCGGGCCACGAGCCGCTTCTTCTTGGCCTCGCCCACCTTTTCCCACGCGTCGCCCTTCTCGGTCAGCCGGTACACCGGGCCTTCGGACGTGTTCACCACGACCCGGCCGCCCACGGTGCAGGCCGCGGGCGAGAACCCGACGCGCTCGCCGCCCGGCAGTTTCGGCCCCTCGCTCCACTTGCCCGTGGCCGTGTCGTACACGTCCACGCGCCGGTCGATGCCGTCGATCCCCAGCCCGCCGATGGCGTACACCTTCGTGCCGACGGCGGCGGCCGTGAGCGCGCGGCGCTGGAACGGCTGCTTGACCGCGTTCCATTCGAGCTTGGCCGCGCTCAGATCCATCACCAGCGCGTCCTCGGGCCACTCGGACGAGTTGCCCTTGCCCTTCATCTGCCACCCGCCGACCACGACCAGTTTGTCGCCGGCGACGACCAGCTCGTGCGACGAGCGGGCGACCGGCAGCGCGGGCAGCGCCTCCCACTTGCCGACTTTCGGGTCGAAGCGGGCGCAGTCGGCCAGCGAAATGTTGTCGGCCGCTTCGCCGGGGGCGTTGCGCGGCTGCATCCCGCCGACGCGGTACACCTTGCCCTTGTGCGCCGCGAGGTTCAGCCCCTGCGCGCCCGGGCCGCCCGGCAGCGCTTCCCACTTCGTACCGCCGTCGAGCTTGAGCCGGTGGAACGTGCCCAGCACGGTCTTGATGTCGTAGCTGTGCGTCTTGCCGGCGTGCCCACCGTAGATGTACAGGTAGCCGTCGCTCTCGATCGCGCCGAAACTGGACACGGCCTTCGGCATGGCCGGCAGCGCCGCGGGCTTGGCCGGTTCCGCGCCGCGCGCCGCCAGCACCAGCGCCGCGAGTGGAACGAGCGCGAACAGGGATCGCGTTTTCATCGGGGGTTCTCCTCGTGTGTGATTAGGGTTTGGACTTCTTGCTTTTGTACTTATCGGTCGCCGTAACGGGGTCGAACTCGACCTCCGGGGGCAGTTTGTCGCCCTTCGGGGGCGCGGGCGGGGCTGTGGTCGGGGCGTCGCCCCCGCACCCGGAGAGCAGCACCGCGGCGCACAGGAACAGCATTCGCGGAAGCATCGGCGGCACCTCAGTAGGCGTTGCTCGAAAGCACTTCGCCGCCGTTGCGCGTGCCCATCGCTTTGTACGAGAAGAAGTCGATACTATCTCGGACGTAGTGGGTGCTCCCGTCGGCGAACAGGAACATCGCGCCGCCGCCGTGGTCGCTGCGGAACGTCTGAAGGCGGTCGTTCACGGTCGCGGGCGCGGTAGTCGTATTCTGCATCACCTTTGTGCTGCCGAAGCTGTAGCTGGCGTACCCGAACGCCCAACTGGTGTTGCCGCCGCGCAGCTGCCCGGCGTACGCCCCGCTGGTGAACAGGTAGTCCTTCAGTTGGAACCCCATCTCGCCGGCGAGGAACGTGTTGCTGGTGCCGTCGCCGATGTCGGTCACGCGCACGCCGGTGAACAGCACCGGGCCGCCGTTGGCATTACTGCGGATGATCACGCCGTTGTCCGGGGCGGGCGCGGCCCACGCGTCGTTGCTGCCGACGCACGCCGCGTAGCTGGCGTAGTGCGTGGTGTATGCGACGGCCGGGGCCGGCGGCGTGACCATCGACGGGCAGATGTAAATCTTGACCGGCAAGTTCGTGACGGTGTTGTTCGGCGCGGCCGTGGGCGCGACGCTCGGGTCGTACACGCGGCGGATGTTGTCCTGCTCGACGTAGGGCAGGATGTGCGTGAACGCGCTGCCGAAGGTCGGCGAGTTCGCGGTCGGGAACCGCTCGTTGGCGTCGTGGAAGGCGTGGAACGCGATGCCCACCTGCTTCTGGTTGTTGGAGCAACTCAGGCGTGCCGCCGCGGCGCGCACCTTCTGTACCGCGGGGAGCAACAGGCCGATCAGCACCGCAATGATGGCGATGACGACCAGCAGTTCGATGAGCGTGAAAGCCTTCCGCTTGAGACGGGCGCGCATGGCGCTCCTCCTAACTCCGGGTGTGAGAACCGGGAAGCAAGAAGAGCCGCGTTGCGACGGGTGGTGAGCGACCGGGTTCGGTCGCGTGCCGTTACGGTGCGGAGCAGGCTCGTTCGCCCGCGCGGGTGCGACGGTCACACCCGCGCGGGCCGAAAATTGTTGAGACAAAATCTCAAAAAGATGGCTTTACATTACGCGCCATTCGGATACTGTCAACACTCGAAGCGAAAAATCGCACCGGGCGACTGCGGCTTTCGGAGCGGTTCGCCCCCGCGCACGCCCGAACCGCTGAACCCGCGTCTCAACGCAAGGCCGCCATGAGCGACACCGCCGCCGACACCGACGACACGGGCGACCGCACCGACGCCCCCGCGGACGAATCGGAGCGCGTGCTGAAAGCCGACGAGCTGTTCGGCGGCCGGCGCGAGGTGTGGATCGAACTCGACGGCGTGCGCTACCGCCTGCGCATCACCCGCCGCGGCAAGCTCATCTTGCAGAAGTAGCGCGCGCGGGCCGCGGGCCGCTATGTTAAACTCATCGCACCCGCTCTCCCACGCAGGAACTGCGCCATGCCCCGCCGCGCCTTCGTTCCCGTTGCTCTCATCGCACTCGTCGCGTTCTCGTCTCCCGCCCGCGCCGCCGAGAAGTGGTGGGCCGACGACGCGGAGCGGGCGCTCGTTCGCGCGAAGGACAATCGCAAGGAGATCGAGAAGGCGCTCACCGACGTGCCGAAAGATCAGCGCAAGGGCATGGCGTTCCTCGTCGAGAACATGCCCGACGGCGACCTCACTTCGCTCAGCGCCGAGTTCCTGCTGACCAACGTCGATCTCGCGTACAAGGCCCGCAAGGAACTGCCGTGGGGCAAAGACGTGCCCGAAGAACTGTTCCTCAACGACGTGCTGCCGTACGCGAACATCGACGAGAAGCGCGACCCGTGGCGCAAAGAGTTCTACGAACTGTGCCTGCCCCTCGTGAAGGGCTGTAAGACACCGACCGAGGCCGTGCAGGTGCTCAACAAGGAGCTGTTCAAGAAACTGAAGCTGGGCTACTCGACGCAGCGCAAAGCCCCGAACCAGAGCCCGAAGGAGTCCATCGAGACGGGCAAGGCGAGCTGCACCGGCCTGAGCATCGTGCTGGCCGATGCGTGCCGAGCGGTTGGCGTCCCGGCGCGGCTGGTGGGCACGCCGCTGTGGGTGGACAAGCGCGGCAACCACACGTGGGTGGAAGTGTGGGACAAGGGCTGGCACTTCACCGGGGCGTGCGAGCCAGACCCGAACGGCCTCGATCGCGGGTGGTTCGTGGGCGCGGCGAGTCAGGCCAAGAAGGACGTGCCCGAACACGCCATCTACGCGGCCAGCTTCAAGAAGGGCAAGCAACACTTCCCGCTGGTGTGGGCACCGCGAAACGCCAGCGTGCCGGCCGAGAACGTCACCGACCGCTACGCGAAGGCCGCCGCGCCCGACGCGAAAGCGGAAGAGGCCAAGTCCGCCGGCGCGCTCAAAGAACTGAAAGCCGCGCTCGACGCCAAGACCCCGCTCGCCGACCTCGCGACTAAGAACTTCGCCAAGATCCCGCTAACGAAGGCCGACGCAGCAGCCGCGCGCGAGGCGATCTGGACCGCGCACGCCGAGTTCATCAAGAAGGACCGCGCCGACGAGGTGAAGAACCGGCTCATCAAGGACGGCAACCTTGAGATGCCCTTCGCATACAAGACCTTCGGGCAGAAGCCGAAGGACGGGTGGAGCCTATACATCTCGCTGCACGGCGGCGGTGGCACGACGAAGGCCAAAAATGACGAGCAGTGGGAGAACCAGAAGAAGCTGTACACGGTGGACGAGGGCATCTACCTCGCGCCGCGCGCGCCGACCAACACGTGGAACCTTTGGCACGAGGGGCACATCGACCGCATGTTCGCGCGGCTCATCGAAGACCTGATCGTGATCGAGGGCGTGAACCCGAACCGCGTGTACGTCCTCGGGTACTCGGCCGGCGGCGACGGCGTCTACCAGATCGGGCCGCGCATGGCCGACCACTGGGCCGCCGCCGCGATGATGGCCGGCCACCCCAACGGCGTCTCCATGCTGTCGCTGCGCAACGTCCCGTTCGCCCTGCAAGTGGGCGCGAACGACAAGGACTATAACCGCAACGGCGTGGGCAAGGAGTACGGCGAGAAGTTGACCGCGCTCCGCAAGGGCGACCCGAAGGGGTACGAGCACTTCGTGAAGATTCACGAGGGCAAGGGCCACTGGATGTACCTCGAAGACAAGGTCGCCCTGCCGTGGATGGCGAAGTTCACCCGCAACCCGGTGCCGGACAAGGTGGTGTGGAAGCAGACCGGGGCCGTTCACGACCGCTCGTACTGGCTCGCGGTCCCGCCAAAGGACGCGAAGGGCGACGCGCTGGTGATCGCGAACCGCAGCGGACAAACGGTGGACGTCACGAGCGCGGAGAAGGTGTCGAAACTGCTGGTCCGCTTCGACGACCGCACGGCCGACCTCGACAAACCCGTCGTGGTGAAGCAGAACGGCAAGACGCTGTACGAAGGCCCGGCCCCGCGCACGGTCGCCACCCTGCTGAAGACGCTCGCCGGCCGCGGCGACCCGGGCCTGCTGTTCGACGCGGAGGTCGAAGTCACGGTCGAGGGGAAGTGAGGAGGAGGAGCCGTGCCAGATTCGACGGGGTTGGCGCAGGTGCTCGGTTTCACTCCGGCGTGGTTCGCGCTCGGAGTGGTCGATGGCTCCGTGATGGACCGACTCACTGCGGAGTGGAACAAGGGTGAAGACAACAATACGGAGCACTACCGATACGGAGCGTTTCGTACGTTCCTAGCCGCGCACCGACCGCTGACCGCAGAAACAGCGGCGGCGCTGTACGAGTTAGGAGCCGCCGACCCGGACGACAGTATGGGCGGGGCGATCATGGCCGACATCGTCCACTTGCCCGAGTGCCCGGAGGACGTTCTCGCGGCAGCACTGGCATCGGGCCGCAAGCATCTGGTGCGGATCGTTGAGCGCCGTTCACGGCACTGAGCGGCGCGTTCGACCTCGCGGCGGAAGTGAATCGGTTTCGCGTTCACCAACAGGGAGCGGCATGAGAACCACAGCGCGGCGGGCGGTCACGGCCGTGAAGAACTTCGGCGGGCGCATCGAAGGGACCAGGGGCTGTCGTGGGAGATCAACCTCGACAACGTGCCCATGACGGACGCGAACTTGGCGGCGCTCGCGCCGCTCACGGACGCCCAATCGCTCGACCTGCTCGGCACCCTCGTCACCGGCGCGGGGTTGGCGTACCTGTCCAACTGGATGCAACTGCACACGCTCTACCTGACCAACTCGAAACTGACCTCCACCGGCATGGCGGCGCTCGCGGGCATGCCGTCGCTGCGCGTGCTGATCCTCGACTACACGAAGATCGGCAACGACGGGCTGCGCCACCTCGCGGGGCTGACGGGCCTCCAGAAACTGAACATCGGCGGCACGCGCGTCACAGACGCCGGGATGCCGCTGGTCGCGCGCCTGACAAATCTGGACATGCTCTCGATCCACGAAACCGCCGTCACCGACGAGGGGCTTGAGAGCCTCGAAACCCTCACGACCCTCAAGCAACAGTTCTGGACCGGGTCCGGCGTCACGCCGCGCGGGGTCGAGCGCCTCCGCAAGAAGCTGCCCCAACTGCAAGCCGACGCGGTGTGACCCTTTTCGGCCCGTTCCGCAGAGGTCTCTGGCGATGCCCGTGTGCCCGACGTGCGAGTTTCAGGCTCCGGCCGAGTCGGTCGAGTGCCCCCAATGCGGCACAGCGCTGTCCGCCCCGGTCCCGTGGAGCGAGCGGCCCGCGGTGCGCCGGCCCGTGTGGGTACACATGATCGTCGGCGCGTACGTGCTGCTCGTTGGCGCGCTCACGTTCGGCCCGGTCGTGGCCGGCTTCTTCAGTGGCAATCTCGGCACGTTCGGCGCGACGCTGCTGTACGCCGCCGTGCTGTCGGCGTGCGGGGCGTCGCTGATCGCCATCCCGGTTCGCGCCGCCCGCGACCTCCCGAACACCCAGCGGTCCATCTGGCTCCCGCTCCTCGCTTCGGCGACGCTCGCGGCGCTTCTGTTCCTCGGGTTCGGCTTCGCCGCGCACGAGTTCGCGTTCGGCGGCAAGAACGCCGGCGCGGAAGAAAACACCGCGCTGACGGCGATCTGGGTCGCGCTGCCGTTGGTGTGGGTCGGGTGGGCGGTCCTGTTCGGCGTCATGTCTCTACACCTCAGCCCGGAGCGGTTCGCGGGCCGGGTGTCCAAGGCACTGCTGACCGGCAGCGCGCTGGAGCTTCTGGTCGCGATTCCGATGCACATGGTGGTGCGGCAGCGGGGCTACTGCTGCGCCGGGTTCGGCACCGGCATCGGTATCGGTATCGGCATACTCGTGATGCTGGTCGCCTTGGGGCCGGCAGTGGTGTTCCTGTTCTACCGGCGGTACAAACAGGCCTACGCGCGCCGCCCGCGCCCGGAGTGACGGCCCGACGAACGTTCTTCACGGAGGCCTCACGGTGTTCGTCCTGCGCACCCAGAATTACGGCGAGTTGCGGTTGCGGTTCGCGCACGGCGGGCGGTTCCTCGTCGTTTCGGATGAGGTGTGGGACTTGGCGGATCGTGCGCGCGTAAAGCCTTACGACGAAGAGACCTTACTGGGGCCGGCCGAGTGGCACCCGGGCTCGGACGAGTTGTACGCCCCGCGCGACAACGACCTGCACACCCTCGCCCCGGACGGCGCGATCCTGCGCACCCTGCCGGAGGCGAACGGCCGCTGGATTCGGGGCCTCGCGTTCACCCCGGCCGGCGACCGGATGTTCGCGTACAACCCGTTCCTCCTCACCGGCTGGAAGCGGTTCCGCGGCAAGTGGCGCTCCGTTTGGGCCGCCGAAGTGAAGAGGGCGAGCGCGCTGAACCGCGACTCCTACGAGGCGCTGGCCGCGTTCGCGGACGACCGGCGCGTCCTCACGCTCGTGCAGCGCCGCGACCGCAAAGACCCGTCGAACCCGTACCGCACGTTCTTCGTGCAGCGCGACGCGGACACCGGCGAGGTGCTGGGCGAGCGCCCGGTCGACGGAAAAGACTCGCCGCGCGGCACCCTCACCGACATTGCGATCACACCGGACAACGCGCGCGTGATCGGCTTCACGGCGCGGTCGGTGTAGGAATGGGCGCTCGACTCGGACGCACCGCCGCGCCGCACGCCGGTCTCGAAGAAGGACGTGCGCGACGTGGCCCTGCACCCGTCCGGGCGCTGGGTGCTGGTCGCCAACAACACGCCCGAACTGACGGCGTGGGACACGACGACGTGGAAGCCGGCGCGCACCTTCGATTGGAAGATCGGCCCGGTGGGGTGCGCGGCCTTTTCCCCCGACGGGCACCTCGCCGCGACGATGGGCGAACTCGGCAAGGTCGCGGTGTGGGATTGGGATTTGTAACGCGCGCGGCCCGCGGTCACTTCTTCTCGTCCTTCTTCTTCGGCTCCGGCTTCTTTACGGGCGGCACGTACAGTTCCGGTACGCCCAGCGCCTTCGCGTCGGTGTTGAGCTTCGCGAGGTCGCCGCTGATCGCGCCGTCGAGCTGTTTGAGCAACCCGGCCAGTTCGCCGCGCAGCGCGCCGGTCAAGCGCTCTTGTTCGGCGGTCGGTTTGCCGTCGGTGTCAGTCAGGTTCGCCAGTAGCCATGTGAACTGCGAATAGAGCATCGCCCCGCCCTTCGCGGCGAAGATGTCGTAGCCGATCTTGGCCTTCGGGTTGTGCAGTTTCTCCTCGATGGCGTCCAGCTTCTTCGCCAGCGCCTCGGTGCCCTTCAGTAACGGCTTGGCGTCGTCGCGGTCTTTGAGAAGGTCTTTGCGCAGGTCGATCTGCTTCTTGATCGCGCGCATCCGCAGCACGGCTTCCGATAGCTCTGTGATGGTGTCGCGCACCTTCAGCGCGAGTTCTTGTTGCGAAGCCAGCCCCGCGACCGCGGCCTCTTCGGGCAGCACGCCGCCGCCGGCCTCGATCTTGATGCGCTCGTTGGGCGAGAGGGATTTCGCGGCGCGGTCGATCCAGCGCGGGTCGGCGCTCACGGCGACCGTTTGTGTGAGCTTCTGTGCCCCGACCGTGAGGCGCACGGTGTAGGTGCCGGGCGCGACCGGGACGCGCGCGCCGGGCGCGCCCATGTCGGCGGGAGCGCCGGGAATGACCGTCGCGCCGTCGTGGGTCAGGTCCCACACGAAGCGGTTCAGGCCGGGCTTCGGCTCCAGCTTGCGCTTCGGCGGGCCGTCGTTGTTCTTGTCGTCGTCTTCGTCGGGCACAGGGGGCTGACGCCCCCCGCTCAGAGTGCCCTTCGCCTTCGCGATGATGTTGCCCTTCGCGTCGAGTACCTCGATGGTCACTTCGCCTTTGAAGTCCGCGGGCAGTTGGAACCAGACGACCGCGCCGGCGTCGGGGTTGTCGCTGCTGGTGCCGGTGCTGAACTCGCGCGTCGGCCCGCCCCACGTCGTGTACCACTTCGTCGCCGGCTTCACCGCGAACAGGTGCGCCGGCTTCTTGGTGATCGCGGGCGTGGTGTCGCGAACCGGCGTGAGGTCGTCGAGGATCCAAATCGCGCGGCCGTGCGTGCCCACAATCAGGTCGTTGCCCTTCACGACGAGGTCGTGAACCGGGACCGTGGGCAGGTTCAGTTGCAGGCTCGCCCACGTCTTGCCCGCGTCGCGCGAGGCCATGACGCCGCGTTCGGTGCCGAGGTAGAGTAAGCCCTTTACCGCCGGGTCTTCGCGCACCACCTTCGCGTGCGTGCCGGCGTCGAGGCCGTCGGTGATCTTCGCCCACGTCTTGCCGAAGTCGGTCGTCTTCCAGACGTGCGGCCGGTAATCGTCCATGCGGTGGTTGTCCACGACAAGGAACGCGGTGCCGGCCGCGTGCGGGCTGGCCTCGATGCAGGTGACGGTGCCCCAGTCCGGCAGGTCGGGCACGTTCGCGGTCACGTTGGTCCACGTCTTGCCCTCGTCGCGCGAGACGTGAACGAGGCCGTCGTCCGTTCCCGCCCACAGCAGTCCCTTTTGCAGCGGCGACTCGGCGAGCGCGAAGATGGTGCAGTAGATTTCGGCCCCGGTGTTGTCGCCGGTGATCGGCCCGCCGCTCCACTGCTGCTTCTGCTTGTCGTTGCGGGTCAGGTCGCCCGTCACCTGTTCCCACTTCTGGCCGCCGTCGCGGGTGCGGAACAGCACGTTGGCCGCGTGGTACACGGTCTTCGGGTCGTGCTTCGAGATGAGGATCGGCGCGGTCCACTGGAACCGGTACTTCATCTTCGCTGGGTCGATGCCGCTGGGGTTGATCTGGTTGACGGTGATGTTCCGCGCCTGCCCGGTCTTGTGGTCGTAGCGCGTCATGATGCCGCCGTACTCGCCGGCGTACACGATGTCCGGGTCAGTCGGATCGGCGAAGGCGTAGCCCGCTTCGCCGCCCCCGACGTTGTGCCAGTCGCCGAGACCGATGCCGCCGGTCTTAAGCGACCGGCTCGGCCCGCTCGCGCTGCCGAGGTCTTGCATGCACGCCATGACGCGGTACGGCGTGCGCGTGTCCGCGCTGACGTGGTAGCACTGCGAGATCGGCAGCGCGGGCGTGGCCCACGTCTTCCCGCCGTCGGTGGTGATGGCGACGCCGGCGTCGTGGGCGTCGATCATCCGGTTCGGGTTCTTGGGGTCGATCCAGATATCGTGGTGGTCGCTGTGCAGTTCCTTCGCGATCTGGCCGAAGCTCTTGCCGCCGTCCGTGCTCTTGAGCAGCGGAACCTGCGGGGCGAACACGGTGTCGGCGTTCGTCGGGTGAACGGTCAGCGTGCTGAAGTACCACGCGCGCTGGCGCAGCGGGCGCGTGTCGTTCACGAGGTTCCAGTTCTCGCCGCCGTCGTCGGAGCGGAACAGACCGCCCTTCTCCGCTTCGATGAGTGCGTACACGCGCTGCCCGTTCGACGGCGCGACCGCCAACCCGACGCGGCCCCAGATACCTTCGGGCAGGCCGTTCTTCTCTTTGCCCTTCGGCGCTTTGAAGGATTCCCACGTGTCGCCGCCGTCGCGCGAGACGAACAGGTCGGAACCGGGGCCGCCGCTGGTCAGCTCCCACGGGCGACGGCGCGTCTGCCAGAACCCGGCGAACACGACGCGCGGGTTCGTCGGATCGATCACGACGTCGCTCGCGCCGGTCTCGTCGTTCTTGAAGCACACGCGATCCCACGTCTTGCCGCCGTCCTTCGTGCGGTAGACCCCGCGCTCGCTGTTCGGCCCGAACGCGTGACCCAACACCGCCGCGAAGCAGACGTCCGGGTTCTTGGGGTGAACCGCGACGGTGCCGATCTGCCCGACTTGCTTCCAGACGTGCTTCCACGTCTTGCCCGCGTCGGTGCTTTTGAAGAGGCCCGCGCCCGGCGACACGTTGCCGCGAATGTTCGCCTCGCCGGTGCCGACGTACACGACGTTCGGGTCACTCGGCGCGACCGCGATGCTGCCGATGCTGCTGGTGGGTTGATCGTCGAAGACGGGCTTCCACGTCAGCCCGCCGTCGGAACTCTTCCACACGCCGCCGCTGGCGGTGGCCGCGTAGTAGGTGAGTGGATCGCCGGGCACGCCGCACGCGCGAGCGACGCGCCCGCCGGCGAACGGCCCGACCAACCGATACTTCGCCGCCGCGAACTCCTTCGGCTCGTCGGCGCGTGCGAACGACGTGAACGCGCAGGCAACGACCAGCGCGAGGCAAACGCGGCTCATGGGTGCGACTCGTGGCGGTGAAAACGGCTCAGATTGCCCATCTTAAACCGCGAACGAGCGATTCCAACCGCTAACCTGGAAGAGGTAGGGAACAGCGAACCGCTATGACCGGCACAACCGCTACTTGTGCCATCCGATGAGCGCGTTCGGCCAGAACTTGAGGCCGGTCCACTCGTCGGGCCGGACCTTGCCGTTGCGCACGCCGATCCGCAGCACCGTCATCGTTGAAGTGCGGCCCGGCTCCTCGTGGCCGTACCCGATGAGTATGGGCGACGCATCGGGGTCGGCGGCGCGCGGGGGCAGCGCGAGCGGCAACCGCTGCGGCACCGGGGCCGCGCCGATTGTGAGCACCGCACAGGCCAGAATCGTCGTGCGCATGTCCCACCTCCGTTGCTTGCGGGTGGAGGTTAACGGGCGTGTAGTGTGTGAAGCACGGCTGGGCCTAAACTATCGGTCTCTTACCTCCAACGGTTCGGGACCACAGCCGTGCCCCACACGACCACATTCTACGACTGGAAGG
>Ga0194132_10001620_pt1 | contig 45167 bp, 43 predicted proteins | sample TA2KigOf80mmetaG_FD_148612 | JGI IMG/M metagenome (GOLD analysis project Ga0194132, IMG submission 148612) | Freshwater microbial communities from Lake Tanganyika, Tanzania - TA2015054 Kigoma Offshore 80m | ecosystem: Environmental > Aquatic > Freshwater > Lake | place: Tanzania: Lake... | reverse complement strand
TCCGTCGACGCGCGCGCCGGCACCGCCGGCTCGTCGAGGCGGGCAAGAACGGCGGACCGCGCCGACGCCGAGACCGCGACCGGCGCGAGCGCCTCGAGCATGGCGCCGCCGACCGCCTCGCTCGCGGCGACGCTCGCCCGACACTCGGGGCAGAGCTCGACATGGGCGGCGATCGCGAGCGCGAGTGGCATCGGCAGCGTGCCGGCCGCGAATTGGGCGAGGAGATCCTCGGGCGGGTGGTGCGCGATCATCGGCCCTGCTCCGGAATGGCGACGCGGAGCCGCGCCAAGGCGAGGCGGATGCGCGACTTGACGGTGCCGAGCGGCAGGCGAAGCTCGTCCGCGATCACGCTGTGCGGCTTGTCTTCGTAGAAGGCCTTCTGAAGTACCTCGACCTGCTCCGGGGGCAAGGCCGCGATCGCGGTCTTGAGGAGCACGCCGGTCTCGCTCGCGGCGAACCGGTCATCGGGCCGCGCCGCGTCGTCGACGATGTCGTCCACGGCATCGAGGTCGACATCGATCCGCCCCTCGCGCCGGTAGAGGTCGATCCGCTTGTTGCGGACGATGGTGTAGATCCAGGTCGCGGCGCTGGCGCGCGTCCGGTCGAACCGGTCGGCGCGGCGCCAGACGGCGAGCATCGTCTCCTGCGCGAGCTCCTCGGCGGCGGCAGCGTCGACGCCCTTCTTGAGCCCGAACGCCGTGAGCCGCGGCGCGAAATGGTCGAACAGGTCGGCGAACGCCGCGCGGTCGCGCCGGAGCGCGATCGCCTCGATCAGCCGGCACAGCTCGTCGTTGGTCACCCCGTTACTCCGACCCGCCGCGGGACGCGCCACGACGCCGGCCGACCGACCGACCCGCCCGACCCATCGGTCGAGCCGCCAGGTCCGCGCCGGCGGACGGGAGCCATATCCTGCAATCGCGGTCGTCATGTCCAGTCCGTCCATCAACGGGCGCTCCCGTGAGCGGGGGAGGCACTGGGGGTACGGGCCGGTCGGCCGTTCGGATCACCGATCGCGGGCGGCGATCTCGTCCGCGGCGGCCGCGGTCTCGCCGGGCGTCGCGACGATCCCGGGATGGGCCGACTTGCGGCCCGGGGCGCGGAAATAGATGACCACGAACCGGCTGTCGGGGGCGGCCTGGAGGGCGTGGTCGAGGGGGGCGGGCGCGAACACGAGATCGGTCGGCCCGACCGTATGGACGAGCCCGTCGACGGTGATCGTGCCGCGGCCCTCGATCACGTAGAAGGCCTCGTCCTCCCGCACGTGGTGATGGGTGACGGTGCCCTGTCCCGGCTCGTAGCAGAGAAGCTCGGTGATCAGGTTCTCGGTCAGGACGACCCGCTTCTTGATCCGCTTGCCGGGATCAAACTCGACGAGATCGCGAACAGTGATGGCATGCATCGCTCGGGGCTCCGGAAGACGCGGGGCACCGGACCTGCTCCGGCGCGCGCGCCCTGCGCGGTCAGTCTAAACCGGGCCGGGGCCGGCGGTAAGGGCGCGGCCCGCGGCGGACCGGTGCCGGGCGGCGATCGCGCCGGACCCGGTGGAGGACGAGAAGCGCGAGCGCCGCGACGAAGACCATGAGCGTCCCCGGCTCGGCGATACGCGCCTGAGCGAAGCGCTGCTCGAAGCTCCCCAGCCGGACCAGGCCCGACAGCGAGCCGCCGGCGAAGTCGGCGAGCGCGAGGTCGAGGAACACCTGGGTCTCGACATCGACCACGCCTTCCATGGCGAAGAGGCGGCTGTCCTCGTCGTCGTCGAACGGGGTGGTGAGCGCCCCCGATTGCGACAGCGCCTGGCGCCGCCCCACCAGCTTCGCCGTCGCCGACAGGGGATCGCCGCCCGCCGCCGTCGGCGTCTCGGCGATCTGGGCGAGTGCGGTCGAATCGCCGAGGAGCGCGTCGGTGCCGTCGGTGAGCGTCACCGTCGCATCGGTCAGGCGGAGCACGTTGCCGACGATCGCCTGGCCGGGATCGAGGACGCGGACGGCGTAGCGGAAGGCGCTCAGCTGCGAGCCGCCCTGGCCGTCGCCGTCGTCGCCGCCGAGCGCGATCTCGAAGGTCGACTGGGTGCCGGTGAAGCGGAGCCCGACCGGCCCGCCGCTGTCGAGGCCCTGGACCTGGACGAGGTCGGCATTCGCGGCGCGCGCGGCGCCTTCGGCGACCGAGAAGCCGATGCCCTCGATGACATAGCCCCAGGCCTCGAACACCTTGTCCTCGACGCGGATCGCGCCGCGGTTGGCGACCAGCGCCCCGAGCGTGCAGGTGGTGCCGGCGATGAAGCCGGCGCCGTCGCAGTTGGTGAGGACGAGCGCCGGCGACGGCGTCGCGAGACCAACCACCGGGAAAGCGAGCGCGACGGCCACAAGGCGTCGGTAGAACGAGATCCGCATGATCGAGCCCCCTCGCACGACGATTTTGAACCCGCCCGTGCCCCCACCCCTGGCGACCGGCCGGTTTCGCCCGGTCTAGTCCGGGCATGGTTAACGCGAGGTTAACGGTTCGCGCCGCCGGGGCGGCGAGTCATCGTCGCGTCAACCGGCGCGCTCGACGTCGCGCCGGACGGAGCACTCGGCTTCGAGCGCGACGCGGACGCGCTCGAACTCGGTCGCGATCTCGCCCGCGCTGGCGGCAGGATCGCGCAGCCGACCGCTGCGGCAGGCGATCTCGAGCGCCTGGCACAGCGCGGCGAGGCCCTGGGCACCGAGATTGGCGCTGCTCGACTTGAGCGAGTGGGCCGCGACCTCGACGCCACGAACGTCGTCGGCGCGCGCCGCACCGTCGAGAGCGCGGACGAGCGCCGGCGACTTGTCGAGATAGACCCGGACGATCTTGTCGAGGATGTCGGCCGCACCGGGACGCTGCAGCGCGCGGATGTTGTCGAGCGCAGCGCGGTCGAGCGCCGCCTCGGGCGGGGCCACGACGGCTTCGATCCGGGGCGCCTCGAGCGATACGGGCGTGGGCTCTCGCACCCCGGACACCCCGGACGATGCGGGGGACGATGCGGGGGACGATGCGGGTGCCCATGCGTGAAGCGCGATCACCCGGCGCATCTCGTCGATCGTGAACGGCCTGGCGAGATGCGCATCCATGCCCGCCGCGAGGCAGGCCTCGATGTCGGTCCGGGCCGCATTCGCCGTCAGCGCGACGATCGGCGTCGGCCTCCGCCCATCCTCGGCCTCGATCCGGCGGATCGCGCGCGTGGCGTCGAACCCGTCGAGAACGGGCATGCGGCAGTCCATCAGCACGAGGTCGTAGGCGCCCTGCCGCCAGCGCGCGACCGCGGCCTCGCCGTCCTCGACGATGTCGTGCACGCAGTCGAGCCCCTCGAGCACCTCGCGCACGACCTCCTGGTTGACGAGATTGTCCTCGGCGACGAGGACGCGGCGGCCGGCGATCGAGATCGCATCCTGCGCGCCGACATTGGCGGTCCGGTCCTCGGCGGCGATCGTGCCTGCGGCGATCGAAAGGCGCACCGTGAAATGGAACTTCGAGCCGCGGCCCGGCGCGCTCGTGAACCCGATCGTGCCGCCCATGCGCTCGACCAGCTCCTTCGCGATCACCAGCCCGAGGCCGGTGCCGCCGAAGCGCCGCGTCGTCGAGGCATCGGCCTGCGCGAAGGCCTTGAACAGGGTTGCCTGCGCCGCTTCGCTGATGCCGATGCCGGTGTCGGTGATCGCGACGCGGGGCGTCACGAAGCCGTCCGTGTCGGGCTCGCGCCCGATCGCCACGGTGATGCCACCCCGTTCGGTGAACTTGATCGCGTTGGAGAGGAGATTGCCCAGCACCTGGCGGAGCCGCGCCGGGTCGCCGACGACGGCAGCGGGGAGATCGGGCTCGATCTCGGTCACGAACGCGAGCCCGCGGCGATCGGCCTCCTCGGCATAGAGCGCGCAGCAGGACTGGAGCGCATCGGCGAGCACGAAGTCGACCGCCTCGAGCGAGAGACGGCCGGCGGACGCCTTGGAAAAATCCAGCACGTCGTCGATCAGCCGGAGGAGGAGGCGCCCCGACTGGTCGATGATGCGCGCGAGCCGGCGCTGGCGGGAATCGAGCCGCGTCCGCATCAGGAGCTCGGTCATGCCGAGAACGCCGTTCATCGGCGTCCGGATCTCGTGGCTCATCGCGGCGAGGAACTGCGACTTGGCGGCGCTCTCGGCGTTCGCCTCGCCGAGCCGCTCGAGCGTGCGGTCGAGATCGACGAGCCGGCGCGCGCCCTCGAGGAGCGCATGGTTGTGCGCGCGGATGACCTCGCCGACCTCGTCGTTGCGCTCGGTCGCGATGAGATAGGCCTCGGGCTCGCGCGGATCATGGTTCGCAGCGATCAGGCTCTCGCGCAGCCGGAGCACCGGATAGAGCGCGAGCGGACCGATCGCGAGCAGGAGCGTCGCGGTGAGGACGATCGCGAGCGCGAGGAAGATCAGAAGCCAGTCGATGGCGAAACGGGCGAGCGCGGCATCCACATGGGTCGAATCGAGGCGGGCGAAGACGACGAGGCCGGAGGCGTTGCGCTCGTCCGTCGCCGACCAGGCGATCTCGTAGCGGGTGCCGTCGCCGCTCCGCCGCGCGAGCGCGGGCTCGCCGGTCGCCTCGCCGAGCGCGATCAACGCCGGGCTCTCGCCGAAGCCGCGCGGACACTCGCCGTCCTCGCGGCAGATACGGCCGCCCTTCACCGCCGGAACGTATTGCAGGGCGTAGTAGAAGCTCGAGCCGAGGCGGTCGGCATCGGGGCCGAGGAGCGGCGCGAAGGCCGCCTCGCCGACGGCATGGAGCTGCTGGACGAGCTCGGCCTCGTAGCGCGCACGATAGGGCAGAAAAAGGAGGAGCTCGACGATCAGGAGGCTCAGGAACACGACGCGCGCGATGCGCCAGCCGAGACGCCAGCGCATGACGCGCCCGAGCGCGCCGCCTCTTGCACGCACGCGCGCCGGGTCCGGCCGCGGCGGCAGGGTGGCGGTGTCGAGGATGACGGGCTCACTCAATTCACGGGACCGACATCAAGGTGGGCGACATCACGGCGGGCGATGGCCGTGGCCCGCCCGAGATCGCGGTCGGCGCCGACGACGACGCCTATGTCTATTACACCTCGGGCTCGACCGGCCGACCCAAGGGCGTCGTCGACACGCACCGGAACGTCCTCCACAACATCCTCCGCTACACCGACACGCTCCGCATCGCGCGCGACGACCGTCTGACGCTGATCCAGGGGCCGAGCTTCAGCGGCGCGGTGTCGAGCCTGTTCGGCGCGATCCTCAACGGCGCCTCGATCCACCCGTGGGACCTCCACCGCGACGGGCTGGGCGGGCTCGCCGACTGGGTGCGGCGGTCGGGGATCACGATGTGGCATTCGGTGCCCGGCATCTTCCGCGTGCTCACCGCCGGCGCCGCGCTCTTTCCGTCGGTGCGCGTGATCCGGCTCGAGGGCGATCTCGCCGCGGCGGTCGACGCTGCGCGCCTTCGCGCCTCGTTCGCGCCGGATTGCGTCCTGGTGAACGGGCTCGGCGCGACCGAATGCGGTCTGGTGCGACAGTTCTTCGTCGGCCACGACACCCCGGGCGCGCCCGGTCCGCTCCCGATCGGTCACGCGGTGCCCGACATGTCGGTCGCGATCGTCGACGAGGCGGGCGAGCCCGCGCCGGCCGGGACGATCGGCGAGATCGTGGTGACGAGCGCCTATCTGGCGCGCGGCTACTGGCGGCAGGAGGCGGCGACCGCGGCCGCATTCGCCGCCGTGCCCGGCTCGCCCACACGGCGCCGCTACCGGACCGGCGATCTCGGCGTGATGGCGGCCGACGGCGCGATCACCCATCTCGGCCGCGCCGATTTCCAGGAGAAGATCCGCGGCGAGCGGGTCGACGTCGGCGCCGTCGAGGCGGCGATCGTTGGCCGCGGTCTGGCGCGCGAGGCGGTGGTCCGCACCTGGCGCGGGACGGACGACACGAGCCGCCTCGTCGCGTATCTCGTCGGCGCCGACACCCGGTTCGATGTGCGCGCGGCGCGGCGGAGCCTGCGTCCGGATCTGCCGCCGGTTGCGCTCCCTGCGGCGTTCGTCCGCCTCGAGGACTGGCCCCGCGACGACAACGGCAAGATCGACCGCAAGGCGCTGCCCGCGCCTGCGCCCGAGGCGCCGCCCGCATCACGCGCGCCGGCGCGTTCCGCGCTCGAGGCCGCGATCGCGGGGCTGTGGACCGACATCCTGGGCTGGACGGCCGGCGGCGATGCCGATTTCTGGGAAGCGGGCGGGGATTCGATCGCGGCGATGCGCCTGATCGCTGCGATCGAGGAGGTGTTCGGCGTCGTCCTGGAGCTGTCCGCCGTGCTCGACGCCGCGCCGACCATCGCCGATCTCGCCCGCCTGATCGCCGAGAAGCGCCGACGATGAGCCGGCGGCATTGACCGCGCCCCTGGTCGCTGCTGATATCGGCGCGATGGGCGTCTATATCGGCATCGACATCGGCGGCACCTTCACCGACTGCGCCGTCCTCGACGACGGCGGCCGGATCGCCGCGATCGCCAAGGCCACCTCGACCCGCGACGATCCGGCCGAGGGCGTGATCGAGGCCGTCGCCGCGGCGGCGGCGCGGCTCGGCGTCGCGACCGAGGCGCTTCTCGCCGACTGCCGGCTGTTCGTCCACGGCTGCACGATCGCGACCAACGCGATGGTCGAGAGGAAGGGCGTGCCGACCGCGCTCCTCACCACCAAGGGCCACGAGGACGCGATCTTCATCGGCAAGGTCGTGCAGAAGGTCGCCGGCCAGTCCGAGCGCGCGATGACGCACCAGGCCCGCCTCGACAAGGCCGACCCGCCGATCGTGCCGCGCCGACGGGTGTTCGGCCTCACCGAGCGGATCGACCGGCTGGGCGCGGTCGTCGTCGCGCTCGAGGACGACGAGATCGACCGCGCGATCGACCGGCTCGCGGCCGAGGGCGTCGAGGCGGTCGCGGTCTCGTTCCTATGGTCGTTCCTCAACGACGCGCACGAGGCGCGCGTCCTCGACCGTCTGCGCGCCCGGCGGCCCGATCTCTACGTCTCGGCCTCGCACGCGCTCGCACCCGTCCTCGGCGAGTACGAGCGCACCGTGACGACGGTCGCCAACGCCTATGTCGGGCCGGCGGTGACGCGCTATCTCGAGCGGCTCGCCGGCCGGCTCGGCGCGCTCGGCTACCGCTATCCCCTCCTCCTCGCGCACTGCATGGGCGGGCTCACGACCATGGAGGAGGTGCGCGTGCGCCCGCTGCTGACGCTCGATTCGGGGCCGGTGTCGGGCGTCCTCGGCGCACGCTATTTCGGCGCGGTCTACGGCGAGCCCAACGTGCTCTGCGCCGACATGGGCGGCACCACCTTCGACGTGAGCCTGATCGAGCGCGGCCAGACCGTCCTCGACGAGGAGCCGGTGGTCGCCCAGTACAGCTATCTCTTCCCCAAGGTCGCGGTCGAATCGATCGGCGCCGGCGGCGGCAGCATCGTGTGGGTCGACGACAACGGGCTTCTCCGCGTCGGACCGGAGAGCGCGGGCGCCTTCCCCGGCCCGGCCTGCTACAGCCGCGGCGGCGCCGCACCGACGGTGACGGACGTCAACCTCGTCCTCGGTTTCCTCGGCGGCGCCGGGCTCGTCGGCGGCACGATGGCGCTCGACGCCGGCGCCGCGGAACAGGCCGTCGACCGGATTGCGCGCCGGCTCGGGATCGACCGGCTCGCGGTCGCCTCCGGCGCGTTCCGCATCGTCAACGCACATATGGCCGATCTGATGCGCCGGAGCTCGATCGACCGTGGCCGCGACCCGCGCGACTTCGTGCTGTTCGCCTATGGCGGCGCGGCGGCGCTCCATATCGCCTATCTCGCGCGCGAGCTCCGCATCGGGCGGGTCTATGTCCCGTCCTTCGCCACCGTGTTCTCCGCCGTCGGCATGCTGACCGGCGGCATTCTCCATTCGGCCGAGATCTCGTTCCCGCGCGCGCTGCCAATGGCGGCGGCCGGGTGGGCCGGCATGGTCGCGCGCTTCGCCGAGCTGCGCGGCCGGCTCGACCGGCTGTTCGATGCCGAGGCGATCGCGCCCGCCGACCGAGCCTTCGAGGCCTTCGTCCACGTCAAGTACCGCATGCAGCCGACGGCGCTTCCGGTGCGCCTGGAGGACGACATCGGCGCCGACGACCAGGACCAGCTGATCGCGGCCTTCGAGCACCAGTACCACGCGCTCTACGGTGAGAGCGCGGGCTACCGCGCCGCCGGGATCGAGATCCTGAAGCTCAAGCTCGACGGCCGGGCCGCGACCGTGACGCCGCGCCTCGCGCCGAGCGCGACGCTTGCGCCCGCCGACCCGGCGCCCGCCGCCACGGGCACGCGCCCGGTCCATTTCCCCGACCTCGGCCGGGCCGTCGCGACCGCGATCTATGACGGCGAGCGGCTCCGCCCCGGCATGCGGCTCGCCGGCCCCGCGGTGGTCGAGCGGATGGGCGATACCATCGTCTTGCCGGCCTTCGCGTCGGCCGCGGTCGATGCCTATGGTAATGTCGTCCTCGACGTGGCCGTCGAGCCGGGCGTCCCGGGAGCCGAGCGATGACGATCGATCCGATCACCGTCGAGGTGCTGCGCCACCGTTTGTGGATGATCAACGACGAGCAGGGGCGCGTCGCGGCGCAGCTCTCGGGCTCGCCCGTCGTCTACGAGGCGAAGGACTTCAACACCGCGCTCCTCACGCCCGAGGGCGACAGCCTGTTCATCGGCGTCTACGTCACCCGGCTCTCGCTCTGCCTCAACGTCGCGGTCCAGACCGTGATCGCGCGCTTCGGCGAGAGCCTCGGCTTCGCCGAGGGCGATGCGTTCGTCACCAACGACCCGTGGGCCGGCTCGGCGCACCAGAACGACATCCTGATGGTGGCGCCGATCTTCTGGGAGGGCCGGCTGGTGTGCTGGACCGGGCTCGCCATGCACGAGGTCGACGTCGGCGGCCCCAACCCGGGGAGCTTCACCGTCGGCACGCCCGACGTGTTCGGCGAGCCGCCGCTGATCCCGCCCGTGCGCATGGTCGAGAAGGGGAAGATCCGCGACGACATCGAGGCCTGGGTGATCCGCAATTCGCGCACCAGCCAGCTCAACGGCCTCGACCTCCGCGCCCGCGTCGCTGCGATCAACCGCACCCGCCAGCGCATCCACGAGGTGATCACCGAATACGGGCTCGACGCCTTCCTCGCGGTGCAGACGCGCATTCTCGCGCTGACCGAGGACTCGCTCGCGCGCCGTCTCGAGGGGCTGCCCGACGGCACCTGGACCGTCGAGGGCTTCCTCGACCACGACGGCAACACCAACACGCTCTACCGCATCCGGCTCGCGATGACCAAGACCGGCGCGCGGCTCAAGTTCGACTTCACCGGCACCGCGAAGCAGGCGCGCGGCAGCATCAACTGCACCCGCGTCGGGCTCGAGAGCGGCATCCTGTCGGCGATCATGCCGATGCTGTGCTACGACATGCCGTGGTCGCCGGGCGGCATCATGCCGCTCGTCGAGATCGTGTCGGAGGAAGGCACGATCAACAACGCGCGCCACCCGGCCGCGGTCAGCATGGCGACGATCTCGGCCACCTTCGCGACCTCGCACGTCACCTCGCTCGCGATCGCCAAGATGCTGTCGTGCTCGCCCTTGCGCGAGGAGATCCAGGCCAACTGGACGCCGGCCTGGCTCGGCTCGACCATGGCCGGCCACCACGACGACGGACGGCCGTTCACCGCCGTCCTCCTCGACCAGGCCGGCGGCGGCGGCGCGCGGAGCTGGAAGGACGGGCCCGACACGGGCGGGCTTCCCGGCACGCCGGCGATGGGGATCGCCAATGTCGAGACTTACGAGGCGTAGTACCCGATCCTCTATGTCTATCGCCGCCAGGCGCCCGATTCCGGCGGCCCCGGCCGCTATCGCGGCGGCGTCGGCACCGAGGCGATGATCGTGCCGCACCGCGCCGACGGCCCGATCGATCTCACCGTCCTCTGCCACGGCGCGAGCCAGCCGGAAGCGCAGGGGCTCTCGGGCGGCTATCCGTCGAGCGTGCAGGTGCGTCTCCTCCTCCGCGCGGCCGACCTCGCCGCGGGCTTCACCGCCGGGCGCATGCCGGCCTCGATCGAGGAGGCGGGCGGACACCTCGTCGCGCTCGCCGCCAAGGAACGAACGCCCGTCGCGCCCGCCGATGCGATCGTCATGATGACGACGGGCGGCGGCGGCTATGGCGATCCCTTGAAGCGTCAGCCGGACGCGGTCGCGAAGGACGTCGAGGCCGGGCTCGTCTCGGCCGCGGTCGCGCGCGCGGTGCACGGCGTCGTCCTCGATCCGTCCGGCGCGATCGACGCCGCCGCGACCGAGACCGCCCGCCACGCGATCCGGCAGGCCCGCCTCGCCGAGGCGCGCCCGCCCGCATCCGATCGCCCGATCCGGCGCGTCGCGCTCGACCAGGCGGTTCTCCGCATCGCCGACGCGGTCGCGCTCGTCGACACCGACGCCGGCTCGGTGTTCGCCTGCCAGGACTGCGGCACGGTCCTCTGCGCCGGCCACGACGACCCCAAATCCGGGGCGGCCGTGCGCGAGACCGCGATCGACCGGCTGAGCCCGTGGAACCGCTTCGGCCTCGTCGGCGAGATCGTGGTGCGCGAGTTCTTCTGCCCGGCCTGCGCGCACCAGCTCGCGACCCAGGTGCGGCGGAAGGACGATCCGATCCTCTACGACACTGTGCTCGCCGACGGACGCCGCGCCGCACCGCGCGCCGCCGCGGAATAGACGACGGCGCCGGCCCGATGACCTGGACCGAGACCAAGCTCCATCCCTTGTTCGGCGCCGAGATCACCGGCCTCGACCCGCGCGATCCCTTCGACGACCGCGCGCGCGATGCGCTCGAGGCGGCGTTTATCCGGAACGCCGTGACGGTGATCCGGAACGCCGTGCCGCTCGGCGACGAGGAGCAGATCGCCTTCACCGGCCGCTTCGGCCCACTGCAACAGATGAAGATGCTCAACATGCTGGGCCGCGCCGACACCGGCAAGGCGACAATACGGATGCGCTACCCCGAGCTCGTCGATGTCGGCAATCTCGACGAGGAGGGCCGTATCCTCGCCGCCGGCGACCGGCGACGCGCCTTCAACAAGGGCAACGAGCTCTGGCACACCGACGTCTCCTTCGACGACAACCGCGCGACGTTCTCCTTCCTCAACGCCCATGTCGTGCCGCCGTCGGGCGCCGATACCGAGTTCGCCGACATGCGTGCGGCCCATGACACGCTCCCCGCGGCGACCAAGGCGCGGATCACGGACCTCGTCGCCGAGCACTCGATCTGGTATTCGCGGGCGCTGGGCGGGCTGAGCGAGGTGTCGGAGGCGGAGAAGATGACGCGCCCGCCGGCGCATCACCGCCTCGTCCACATGCGCCGGGGCGCGACGCGGAACTCGCTCTACCTCGCCTCGCACGCCTCGCACATTCTCGGCATGCCGATCGCGGAGGGCCGAGCCCTCCTCCGCGCGCTCACCGAGCACGCGACCCGGCCCGAGCTCGTCTACCGCCATCGCTGGCGGGCCGGCGATCTCGTGATCTGGGACAATCTCGCGACCATGCACCGGGGCACACTCTTCGACGACACCGTCCATCGCCGCGACATGCGCCGCACCACGGTCCTCGAGCGCGCCGCCTGAGGCCCGGACCGGCCGCGCAAGGGTTGCGCCCGGCCCCACTTGGGTGCACGATCGGCCCTCGAAAGAACGCCCGGCAAGGGCGACGAGCGGGAAAGACACCATGACCATCGCAACGAGAGTGATCGCGGCGGGCGCCGTTCTGGCCGCGACGGCAGCGGCTGCACCGGTGGCGGCGCAGCAGACCTGGGACGTCAAGATCGCCTATGCGACGATCAACGACGTCCAGGACGAGTGGGGCAAGCGTTTCCGCGACCGGCTCGAGAGCCGGTCCAATGGTCGGCTGAAGCCGCGCGTCTATCCGTCGAGCCAGCTCGGCATCACGCCGCGCCAGATCGAGGGCCTCCAGCTCGGCACCATCGAGTTCATGGTCTCGCCGCCGCAATATCTCGTCGGTGTCGACCCGCGCTTCCAGGTCATCGCCGGACCCGGCCTCTATCAGAGCCTGGAGCACGCCCGCCGCGTCGCGAGCGATCCCCGCATCCGCGAGACCGTGCTCAAGATCGGCGAGGCCAAGGGGGTGATCGGCGTCAGCCTCTTCGTCTACGGACCCGGCGGGTTCGAGATGCGCGACCCGCTGCCCAACCCGCAGGCGCTCAAGGGCAAGAAGATCCGCGTGCTCGGCTCCGAGATCGAGACCGAGCCGGTCAAGGCCTTCGGCGCCACCGGCGTCCCGATGCCGCTCGGCGAGGTGACGGCCGCGATCCAGCAGGGCGTCGTCGACGGCGCCGCCGCCTCGGTCACCGTCGCCGCCGCCTTCAAGATGCAGTCGATCGCCAAGTACCACATCGAATCGAACTGGCAGATCCACATGGACACCGCCTTCGTCAGCAAGGTGTGGTTCGACAAGCTGCCGGCGGATCTCCAGAAGATCATCCTCGAGGAGGGCAAGGCCGTCGAGCCGGAGCTGTTCGGCTGGATGGTCGAGCATCAGAGCCGCGCCAAGGCCGACTGGATCGCGGGCGGCGGTGTCTTCTCCGAATGGAAGGCGCAGGACCATCCCGGGATGATGGAGACCGTGCAGGCCGCGACCGACCGCATCCTGATGCGCGATGCCGGCAACCGCCAGCTCTACGACCTCGTCAAGCAGGTCGTGAAGGAGACCGCGCCGGGCTCGTGACCGCCGTTCGCGGCGGACGGCACGGCGCGACGAGAACAGGACCGCAGGGAGATCGTTGATGGTCGATATTAACTATGCAGCGCCCGACACGCTCGACAAGGCGGTCGCGCTCCTCGCCAGGACCGGCGGGGCGAAGGTCTTCGCCGGCGGCACGGACGTGATCGTCCAGCTGCATGCCGATCTGATCGAGCCCGAGCTTCTGGTCGACATCAAGAACATCCCCGAGGTCCGCTCGATCGCCGCCGAGAAGGGCGGCTTTCGCGTCGGCGCCGCGATGCCGGCGATGAAGATCCTCGACCACAAGGCCTTCGCCACCGCCTGGCCCGGCGTGATCGAGGGCGTCGCGCTGATCGGCTCGGTCCAGGTCAAGGGCCGCGCCACGATCGGCGGCAATCTGTGCAACGCCTCGCCGGCGGCCGACAGCGTGCCGGCGCTGATCGCGGCCGGCGCGGTGTGCACCATCGTCGGCCCGAACGGCCGTCGCGAGGCGCCGGTCGAGACCATCGTGACCGGCCCGGGCAAGACCTCGCTCGCCAAGGGCGAGATCATCGCCTCGTTCTTCTTTCCCGCCCGCGCACCGCATTCGGGCGACTGCTATCTCCGTCTGACGCCGCGGACCGAGATGGACATCGCCGTCGTCGGCGTCGGCGTCAGCCTGACCCTCGACGGATCGGGAACCTGCACCGCGGCGCGCGTCGCGCTCGGCGCGGTCGCGCCGACCCCTCTTCTCGTCGCCGCGGCGGGCGCGGCGCTCGTCGGCACCAAGGTCGATGCGGCGGCGCTCGCCAAGATGGCGGCGGCGGCGAGCGCGGCCTGCCGGCCGATCAGCGACAAGCGCGGCACCAAGGAGTATCGCATCAAGACCGCCGCGGTGATCGCGCGGCGGACGGCCGAGAAGGCGCTCGAACGCGCTCGCGCGAACTAGGGGACCGACGATGGCGAAGAAGGCGCATGTCACGCTCACGGTGAACGGCGACGAGTACGAGGCGTTGGTCGATCCGGGCCAGACCCTGGTCGATGCACTCCGCAACGAGCTCCAGCTCACCGGCACCAAGGAAGGCTGCTCGACCGGCGACTGCGGCGCGTGCTCGATCAGGCTCGACGGCGAGCTCGTGTGCTCCTGCCTCGTGCTCGCGATCGAGGCCGACGGGCGCCGGATCGACACGATCGAGGGCATGGCGAACGGCGAGACGCTGCATCCGTTGCAGCGCAACTTCCTCGAGCTCAACGGGCTCCAATGCGGCATCTGCACGCCCGGGATCCTGATCGCGGCGAAGGCGCTCCTCGAGCGCAACCCGGACCCGACCGAGACCGAGGTCCGCTATTGGCTCGCCGGCAATCTCTGCCGGTGCACCGGCTACGACAAGGTGATCCGCTCCGTGCTCGCGGCGGCGGCCGAAATGAGGAGGGCTTGATATGGCATCGATCCTGGAGAAGAGCGGCTTCAACCCCGACAAGAAGCTCAAGATCGTCGGCACCAACCCGGTCAAGCACGACGGGCCGGACAAGGTGACCGGCCGCGCCAAGTTCGGCGCCGATCTGATGCTGCCGGGCATGCTGTTCGGCAAGGTACTGCGGAGCCCGCACCCGCACGCCAACATCCGCTCGATCGACACCTCGGCGGCGGAGAAGGTTCCGGGCGTCCGCGCCGTCGTGACGCGCGCCGATTTTCCCGAGCTGCCCTTCGGCACCGGGCCGGGCGATCTCAGCCGCAACATCATGGCGCGCGAGAAGGCGCTCTATGACGGCCACGCGGTCGCCGCGGTCGCGGCGACCAGCGAGGCGATCGCCAAGAAGGCGCTCAAGCTGATCAAGGTCGACTACGAGGTGCTGCCGCACGTGATCGACGTCCGCGACGCGATGAAGGCGGGCGCGCCGGTCCTCCATCCGACGCTCCGCACCAAGGGCGTCGAGGGCGCCGCCGACAAGCAGACCAACGTCGTCGAGCGCCTCGTCCTCGCGGTCGGCGACATCGACAAGGGCTTCGCCGAGGCCGACGTCGTCATCGAGCGCACCTTCGACAGCCAGCCGATGCACCAGGGCTATATCGAGCCGCAGGGCTGCGTCGCCAACTGGACCGACGACGGCCAGGTCGACCTCTGGTGCACCACCCAGGGAACGCATGTCTTCCGCGACCGCCTGGGCGAGATCCTCAAGATGGAATCGGCGAAGATCCGCGTCACCCAGTCGGAGATGGGCGGCGGCTTCGGCGGCAAGACCGGCTTCTACGCCGAGCCGCTCGCGGTCGTCCTGTCGAAGAAGGCGCGCCGTCCGGTCAAGATCGTGCTGACGCGGAGCGAGGTGTTCCGCGGCACCGGCCCGGTGTCGGGCACGCATTACCGCGTCAAGATGGGCTGCACCAAGGACGGCCGCATCACCGCCGCCGACGCCGAGCTCCTGTTCCAGACCGGCGCCTTCACCGGCTCGATGTACTTCAACGCGCCGCAGGCGATGTTCACCCGCTACGCGCTCAAGAACATCCGCACCGTCTCCTACGAGGTCGTGTCGAACCGGCCCAAGGTGAACTCGTTCCGCGCGCCGTGCGTGCCGCAGATCGTGTTCGGCGTCGAGCAGATCATCAACGAGCTGGCCGAGAAGATCGGCATTGACCCGATCGACATCCGGCTCAAGAACGCGATGAAGCAGGGCGACACCACGATCTACGGCCAGACCTTCGGCCCGATCGGCTTCGTCGAGACGCTGGAAGCGTCGAAGAAATGCGATCACTACCGCTCGCCGGTGCCGAAGGGCCAGGGCCGCGGCGTCGCCGCCGGCTTCTGGTTCAACCGCGGCGGCGACACCACGGGCTCGCTCACCGTGACGCCGGACGGCTCGGTGACGCTGATGCTCGGCACCTCCGACGTCGCCGGCTCGCGGCTCTCGATCTCGATGATGGCGGCCGAGGAGCTCGGCGTGCCGCTCGACAAGGTGCGCGCGATCCTCGCCGACACCTCCTCGATTGGCAACAACCGCGTTACGGCCGGCAGCCGGACCACGTTCTCCTCCGGCATGGTCATCATCGACAGCGCTCGCAAGGTCATCAAGGAGCTGTGCCGGCGCGCGGCGATCATCTGGAAGGTGCCGGAGGACGGCGTCGTGTTCGAGGACGGCTTCTGCAAGCCGGCGAGCTCAAATGTCGGCGAGTTCGCGCCGCTGTCGATCGCCGAGATCGCGGCGAAGACGAGCGTGAGCCATGGCGCGATCTCCGGCCACTCGGAGATGAACGTCACCGGCGAGGGCCCCGGCTTCGGGCTCCACATCGTCGACGTCGAGGTCGACAAGGAGACCGGGCGCGTCGACATCAAGCGCTACACCGTCATCGAGGACGCCGGCAAGGCGATCCACCCGCTCCAGGTCGAGGGCCAGTACCAAGGCGGCGCGATCCAGGGCGTCGGCTGGGCGCTCAACGAGGAATATGTCTACGGCGCGGACGGACGGTTGCAGAACCCGGGCTTCCTCGACTACCGCATGCCGGTCGCCTCCGACGTGCCGATGGTCGACACCGTGATCGTCGAGGTGCCGAACCCGAACCACCCCTACGGGCTCCGCGGCGTCGGCGAGGTACCGGTGGTGCCGACCATGGCGGCGATCGCGAACGCGATCCACGCCGCGGCCGGCATCTGGCCGGATTCGCTCCCAATGTCGCCGCCCAAGGTGCTCGACTGGATCGAGGCCGCGCAGAAGCGCTGAGCGATCGCGTCATCGAGGAATGCCCCGCGGCGGGCCAAGGCCCGCCGCTTCTTTTTTCTGGGGCGTCGGCGGGCGTCGCCCCGCGCCACCCTCAGCGTGCGAGCGCGATCGAGCACGTGCGGTGGAAGGTGCCGCCGCGGCGGTCGAACCACCAGTCCTGCGCGCCGGTGAGACGCGCCCGCCGATCCTCGAGCCGCCCGGCATAGGTCGCGGTCAGCGACCATGTGCGCCCCGACGCGCGGCCGTCGAGCTTCACCGCGCCGTCGCGCCCGACCGTGCCGGTGCCGCGCTCCACATTGCCCGACGGCACGTCGGAATCGGGATTGAAGATGTGGCGCTCGTAGCGTGCGGCGGTACCCTCGACGGTGAGCGTGAGCTTGCCGCGGAGCGGGCCCGAGGTCACCTGCGGGATCGTCTCGCAGTGGAGTTCGCCCTGCCAGACGCCGTCGAACGACAGGGCCGCGAGCGGCGCCGCCGCGCCGATCGCGAGCGCCGTTGCGAGCACCGCCCGGATCAACGTCATCGTCATCGCCCCTCGCCCGGATCGTCGGCGCCGCGACTATGCCCCCGGTCGGGCGTCGTCACAACCGGATCAGCCCTTGATGCAGATCAACGGCTCGAGCCGCGCGACGATGCGCGCGAGCCCCGCCGCCTCCGCCGCCGCGACCACCTCGGCGGCATCCTTGTAGGCGCCCGGCGCCTCCTCGGCGAGCCCGCGGAGCGAGGGGCACCTGACCGCGATGCCGCGCGCGGCGAGCGCGTCGGCGACCGAGCGGCCCGACCACCGGCGGAGCGAATCGTGGCGGCTCAGCGCCCGCCCGGCGCCATGGCAGGCAGAAGCGAAGGCGTGCGGATCGGCACCGGCCGCGCCCGCGAGCACATAGGACGCCGTCCCCATGCTGCCGCCGATGAGTACCGGATGGCCCGCGTCACGGAGCGCGGGCGGCAGATCGTGATGGCCGGGCGGCAACGCCCGCGTCGCGCCCTTGCGGTGGACGTAGAGGAGACGCGAGGCGCCGTCGATGTCGTGGCGCTCGAGCTTGCAGGTGTTGTGCGAGACGTCGTAGAGGAATGCGAGCCGCTGGCGCGGCCATGTCGTCTACAGCAACCCGCCGGTCGGCCAGGGCATCATTCTCCTCGAGACGCTCGGCATTCTCGAGGCCGGGCGCGCGGCATCCGACGACGAGAGCGAGGCGGCGCGCGTCCACCGCACGATCGAGGCGCTGAAGCGCGCCTTCGCCGACCGCAACCGCTTCGCCGGCGATCCGAACTTCGTCGCCGACGCGACCGAGCGCCTCCTCGCGCCTGCCGCGCTCGGCGCGCACGCCGCGTCGATCGAGCCGGACACGGCGTGGACGGGTACCGCGCGCGACCGCGCGCTGGCCGGCGCCGGCGACACAACCTGCCTCGCGGCCGCCGACCGCGACGGCAACGCGGTCGCCTGGATCACCAGCCTGTCGGCGCCGTTCGGCGCGGCCGAGTTCGTCGACGGCACCGGCGTCCTGATGAACAACCGGACCGGGCGCGGCTTCTCGCTCGACCCCGCCTCGCCCAACCGGCTCGCGCCCGGCAAGCGGACGATGTCGACGCTCCACGCCTATGTCGTCTGCGACGAGGGCGGCCCGCGCCTCGTCGGCGGCACCTCGGGCGGCGACGGGCAGGCGCAGTGGAACGTGCAGGTGCTCGACGCGGTGTTCCGCCGCGGCCTCTCCGCCCAGGCCGCGATCGATGCGCCGCGCTGGGAGCTCACGCCGGGAACGGATCCGGCCAATCTCGACGAGCCGTACGAGCTCCGCGTCGATCCGCGCCTCGACCCTCGGCTGATCGACGGCCTCCGCCGGCGTGGCCATGTGATCGGCGATCAGCCGCTCGGCCTCCTCGGCGCCGCGCAGGCGGTGATGCTCCACCCCGACGGCACGCAGGACGGCGGCGCCGACCCGCGCGCCGACGGCAGCGTCATGACACTCGACTGAGACCGGGAAAGGACGCGACCAGGCCCGTATCGTCCGCCCGCAACGTCGCGGCCGCGCTCTCCGTGGTGCCCCCGGGGAGACTCGAACTCCCACGTCCGTAAGGACAACAGATTTTGAGTCTGCCGCGTCTACCGTTCCGCCACAGGGGCCCCGTCGGATGCGCGGCGATGATAGCGGCGGGCCCCGGGGCGTCAATGCCGGCGCCGCGAGCGGCCGGCGTGGCGACAATCCTCAACAAGCGTTAACGGTCGCGCCCTAGGCTCCGCCTTGTGCAAACGACGGGGATTTCCCTATGCTGCGCGCGGCCCAGCCGAAGCCCGCCGATCCGGACCCACCGATGACCGACACCGTGCCCGCGCCGGCCGCGAAGAAGGGATTCCTCCGCGCCCTCTACGACTGGGTCATGGGGCTCGCGGCGCGCCGCGACGCCAACTGGGCGCTCGCCGGCGTCTCGTTCGCCGAGAGCTCGTTCTTCCCCATCCCGCCCGACGTGATGCTGATCCCGATGGTGCTCGTCCAGCGCGCCAAGGCGTGGTTCATCGCGACGGTCTGCACCGTCTCCTCGGTCCTCGGCGGCTATGCCGGCTATGCGATCGGCTTTTTTCTGTTCGAGGCGGTCGGGCGTACCGTCGTCGAGTTCTACGGCCAGACCGAGGGCTTCGCCGAGTTCCAGAACTACTACAAGGAATGGGGCGCCTGGATCGTCGCCGGCGCCGGCTTCACGCCGTTCCCGTACAAGATCGTCACCATCGCGAGCGGGGTGGTCCACATGGACCTCCTCACCTTCGGCATCGCCTCGGTGCTGTCGCGGGGCGCGCGTTTCTTCCTGGTCGCCGGCCTCCTCTACTGGCTCGGGCCGCCGATCCGGGTCTTCATTGAGCGCAATCTCGGGCTCCTGACCTTCGTCTTCTTCGCCCTTCTCCTCGGCGGGTTCGTCGCCGTGCGCTACCTGTTCTAGCCGCTTCTCGCCACCGGCCTTCCGGCTGCCGCGGCCCGGCCCTATATCTCGGCCATGACGGATGCGCGCGCGATCCTCATCCTCGGCACCGCGGCCAGCGTGGCGGCGCTCCTCGCCGCGCTCGCCGCGCAATATCTCGGCGGCCTCGCACCGTGCCCGCTCTGCCTGTGGCAGCGCTGGCCCTACGCGATCGCGATCCCGGTCGGGCTTGTCGCGCTCCTCGCCCTCCCCGCGCACCGCCTCCGGCTCGCGACCGGCGCGCTCGGCCTCCTCTTCCTGATCGGCGGCGGCATCGCCTTCTTCCATGTCGGCGTCGAGGCCGGCTGGTGGCAGGGCCTCGGCGAATGCTCGGGCGCATCGACGCTCGGCGCCTCCTCGATCGAGGACCTCAAGAAGGCGCTGATGGAGACCGCGCCCGTGCGCTGCGACGCCGTGCCGTGGTCGCTGTTCGGAATTTCCATCGCCGGCTACAATCTGATCGCCTCGGCGGTGCTCGCCGCGGTCGCCTTCGCCGCCACGCTCGCGCCGAGGAAAGCTTGACCGAACGCCCCCGCATCACGGCCGAGGACCGCCTTCCCGGCGACCCGACGCGCGAGGCGCTGATCGCGCGCATGATCCGGGTCGACCACGCCGGCGAGTATGGCGCGGTCCGCATCTATGCCGGCCAGCTCGCCGTCCTCGGCGACCGCCCGGCGGCGGCGGCGATCCGCGCCATGGCGGTCAAGGAGACCGAGCACCTCGCGTGCTTCGATGCGCTCGTCGCCGATCGCCGCACGCGACCGACCGCGCTGATGCCGCTCTGGCATGTCGCGGGCTTCGCGCTCGGCGCCGCGACCGCGCTACTCGGCGAGCGTGCGGCGATGGCGTGCACGGCCGCGGTCGAGGACGTGATCGACAATCACTACGCCGAACAGGCCGACCGGCTCGGCGACGACGAGCCCGGCCTGCGCGCCACGATCGAGCGCTTCCGCGCCGATGAGATCGAGCACCGCGAGACCGCGCTCGACCACGGCGCGGCGGAGGCGCCCGCCTATACGCTTCTCACCGAGGCGATCAAGGCGGGCTCGCGGGTCGCGATCTGGCTCTCGACCCGCCTATGACCCCGCGCCCGCCCGGGCTCTCCGGCGCGGCCGGCGAGTTCGTCGCCTTCATCCGCCCGGCGCCGTTTCCCGCCTTCGACGACGCGGCGAGGCTGCCGCGGGGCGACGGCCACGCGGTGCTCGTCCTGCCGGCGGTGTTCAACAGCGACGGCTACAGCCGCGACTTCCGCGCCCTCCTCGCCCGGCTCGGCTATACGGCGCATGGCTGGGCGCTCGGCCTCAATCGCGGCCCGACGGCGCGGCTGATCGCCGGCGCGACGGCGCAGCTCGAGGCGATCGCGCGCCGCGATGGACCGGTCAGCCTCGTCGGCCACAGCATGGGCGGGCTCTTCGCGCGACTTCTCGCCCACCGCCATCCGACGCTGGTCCGCCGGGTCGTCACGCTGACGAGCCCGATCCACCGGCCCGCCGACAGCCTCCTCGTGCCGCTCGCGCCCTTCCTCGGGCTGTGGCCCGGCGTCGATCTCCGTGCGATCGCGGCCGAGATCGCGGCGCCCCCGCCCGTGCCCTCGACCGCGATCTACTCGAGGGAGGACGGCATCTGCGCCTGGATGTGCTGCCGCGAGCCGTCGCCGACGGCCGACAACGTCGAGGTCGCCGGCCGCCACGTCACGATGCTGCAGAACGAGGCGGCGGTCCGCATCGTCGTCGACCGCCTCGCGCGCCCGCCCGCGACGCCCGGCCGCACCTAGTCGGCCGCCGGCGGCGCGTCGCGCGGCTCAGCGCATGGGCGGCGGGGTGAACGCGGTCACCGGCGGCGGCGGCCCGTCATAGCGCTCGATCTCGACCAGCGCCGATTGCGCGATCGGCATCTGGCTCAGCTTTGACGACCCCTTGTCGCGCGTCAGCACGTTGGCGCTGCCGTGCTTGTCGAGCGTGCCGATGCGCCCGGGCTCGGCCGGGTCGTACCACGCGCCGGTGGCGAGGATCACGACGCCGGGCAGCACCGAATCCGACACCAGCGCGCCGGCGAGGCAGGCGCCCCGGTCGTTGTGGACGCGCACGACATCGCCGTCGGCGATGCCGCGACGCGCCGCGTCGCGCGGGTGCATCATGATCGGCTCGCGGCCGCGGATCTTCGATTCCTTGCTCGCGCGCGCGTTGTCGAGCTGGCTGTGCAGCCGCGTGCGCGGCTGGTTGGTGATGAGATGGAGCGGGTAGCGCTCGGCCTTCGCGGCGCCCAACCACTCGACCGGCTCGTACCAGGTCGGGTGGCCGGCGCAGTCGTCATAGCCGAAGCCCGCGATGCGGTCGGAGAAGACCTCGATCCGCCCCGACGGCGTCGGCAGCGCGTTGGCGACCGGATCGGCGCGGAACTGGTCGAACGCGACGAAGGGCTCGGCGGGCTCGGGGAACTCGTGGTGGCCCGCCGCCCAGAACGCATCGAAGGACGGCATCTCGTGGCCGGCGCGCGCGGCCTGCTGGCGCGTCAGATCGTAGAGATGACGGAGCCAGCCCGCCTCGTCGCGCCCCTCGTCGAAGGCGGCGCGGAAGCCGAGACGCTCGGCGAGCGCGGCATAGATGTCGAAGTCGTTGCGCGCCTCGCCCTGCGGCGGCACCGCCTGTTTCATCGCCGACAGGAAGCGGTCATGCGCCGACGCCGCGATGTCGTTGCGCTCGAGCGTCGTCGTCGCCGGCAGCACGATATCGGCGTGGCGCGCGACCGGGGTCCAGAACGGCTCGTGCACGACGATCGTCTCGGGCCGTCGCCACGCGGCGAGGAGCTTGTTGATGTCCTGGTGATGATGGAACACGTTGCCGCCGGCCCAGTAGATCAGGCGGATGTCGGGATAGGTGATGCGCTGGCCGTTGAAGTCGATGGTCGCGTCGGGGTTGAGCAGCATGTCGGCGATACGCGAGACCGGGATGAACCGCCCGGTCGGGTTGCTGCCCGACGGCATCGTCGGCCGCGGCATCTTCGGCCGCGGGTTGCCGATATTGGCGGTCGCGCCGTAGCCGAAGGAGAATCCACCGCCCGGCAGCCCGATCTGGCCGAGCATCGCGGCGAGCGCGACCGTCATCCAGTAGGGCTGCTCGCCGTGATCGCAGCGCTGCACCGACCAGCTCGCGTTGATCATGGTGCGGGTCTGCGCCATCGCGCGCGCGAGGCCGCGGATGGTCTCGGCCGGGATCTGGCAGATCGGCGCCGCCCAATCGGCGTCCTTGGGCTGGCCGTCGCGCTCGCCCATCAGATAGGGGCGGAAACGCTCGAACCCGACGGTGTAGCGCGCGAGAAACTCGGTGTCGGCGCGCCCCGTCGCGACGAGGGTGTGCGCGAGCGCGAGCATCAGCGCGGTGTCGGTGTTGGGCCGGATCGGCAGCCACTCGGCGCCGAGCCAGCCGGGCGTGTCGTCGCGGCACGGGCTCACCGACACGACGCGGACGCCCTTGTCGCGGAGCGCGCGGAGCCAGTCGGCGAAGCCGTGGAGCGCGCTGCCGTTGTGGTCGATCTGAGCGTTCTTCATCGGCAGCCCGCCGAACGTGACGAGGAGGCGGGTATGCTCGGCGACCACGGGCCAGGCGGTCGAGGCGCCCATGACGGCGGCGACCGAGCCCAAGACGTGCGGCGCGATCGCGAGCCCGGCGCCGTAGCTGTAGCTCAACACGCTCCCGGTATAGCCGCCGAAGCCGTTGAAGAAACGGTAGGTGAGATCGCGCGCCGCGTGGAGCCGCCCGGCGCTCGCCCAGCCGTAATTGCCGGCGAAGATCGCGGTGTTGCCGTGCGCCGCCTTGACGCGCGCGAGCTCGTCCGCGACGAGCGCGAGCGCGCGATCCCACGACACCGGGACGAAGGGCTCGGCGCCGCGCCGGGTGCGGTCGTGACCGAGCGGGCCGCGCTCGAGCCAGCCGGCGCGCACCATCGGCTGGGCGATCCGGCTCTCGTCGTGGACGAGGCCGGGCATGCCCGCGATCAACGGCGACGGATCGCGGTCGCGCGCGAACGGCCTGACGTCGACCAGGCGCTCGCCCTCGACCACCGCGTCGTAGAGACCCCAGTGCGAGGCGGTCGGCACGCTCCGGCGATCAGCCATGGTGCGCCCCTCAGGCCGTGGTCGTCGCGGGCGGATCGGCGATCGCGAGCGGCGGCGGCGCGCCGTCATAGCGCTCGATCTCGACCAGCACGGTCTGGGCGATCGGCGCCTGGGCGAGCTTCGAGGTGCCCTTGTCGATCGTGAGCACGTTCGGGTTGCCGTGGCGGTCGAGCGTGCCGACGACGCCGGGCGAGGCCGGGTCGTACCAGGCGCCGGTCGAGAGCTGGAGAACGCCGGGCCGGATGCGGTCGGTGACGACCGCGCCGGCGAGACAGGCGCCGCGGTCGTTGTAGAGCCGCACGATGTCGCCGTCGGCGATGCCGCGCGAGGCGGCGTCGGCCGGGTTGATCAGCACCGGCTCGCGGCCCTTGATCTTGCTCGCTCGGCTGACGGCGGCGTTGTCCATCTGGCTGTGGAGCCGCGTCGCCGGCTGGTTCGAAACGAGGTGGAGGCCGTAGCGCGCGGCCGTGGCGCCGCCGAGCCACTCGGCCGGCTCGAACCACATCGGGTGGCCGCCGCAGTCGTCGTAGCCGAAGGCCGCGATCTTGTCGGAGAAGATCTCGATCCGGCCCGACGGCGTGTTGAGCGGCTTCGCCTCGGGCGCGGCGCGGTAGTCGGCGAACAGCACCGGATGCGTCGCCGGCCGCGGGAACTCGATGTGCCCGGCCTCCCAGAACGCGTCGAAATCCGGCATCTCGATCTGGTGCTCGGCCGCCTGCTGGCGCGCGACGTCGTATAGATGGCGGAGCCAGCCCATCTCGTCGCGGCCCTCGGTGAAGGCGTCGGCGAAGCCGAGCCGCGTCGCGAGCGCGGCGTAGATGTCGAAATCGTTGCGCGCCGCGCCGACCGGCTCGATCGCCTTCTTCATCGCGTAGAGATAGCGGTCGCGCCCGCCGGCGCCGATGTCGTTGCGCTCGAGCGTCGTCGTCGCCGGCAGCACGATGTCGGCGTGGCGCGCGAGCGGCGTCCAGAACGGCTCGTGCGCGACGATCGTCTCCGGCCGCGCCCAGGCGCGCAGGAGCTTGTTGAGATCCTGGTGGTGGTGGAACGGATTGCCGCCGGCCCAGTAGACGAGGCGGATGTCGGGATAGGTCTGGGTCTTGCCGTTGAAGTCGTAGGCGCCGCCCGGCTCGAGGAGCGCATCGGCGATGCGCGAGACCGGGATGATCGCGCCGGTCGGGTTGGGGCCCGTCGCGAGCGTCGGCTGCGGCACGTTGAGCCGCCCGCGCCCGTTGCCGCCGGAGGCGCCGTAGCCGAAGCCGAACCCGCCGCCCGGCAGCCCGATCTGGCCGAGGAGCGCGGCGAGCACGATCGCCATCCAGTAGGGCTGCTCGCCGTGGTCGGCGCGCTGGATCGACCAGCTCACCGAGATCATCGTGCGCGTCGCGGCCATGCGCCGGGCGAGCGCGCGAATGGTCTCTGCCGGGATCTCGCAGATCGCCGCCGCCCAGTCGGCGTCCTTCGGCGTGCCGTCGCTCTCGCCCATCAGATAGGGGCGGAAGCGCTCGAAGCCCGCGGTGTAGCGGGCGATGAAATCGCGATCGTGGCGGTTCTCGGCGACCAGCGTGTGGGCGAGCGCCAGCATCAGCGCGGTATCGGTGTTGGGCCGGATCGGAAGCCACGTCGGGCCGACGCGCGCATCGACGTCCTCGCGGATCGGTCCGATGTTCACGACCTCGACGCCCGCCTCGGCGAGCCGGCGCATGCGCCACACCCCCTCGTGCTCGCCGACGCCGCCCATCTCGATCTGCATGTTCTTGACCGCGAGACCGCCGAAGGCGACGAGGAGCCGCGTCGATTCGAAGATCGATTCCCACGCGGTGAGCTGGCCGGCGGCCGGCTGCGCGGTCCCGAGCACGTGCGGCAGGAGGACGATCGCGGCGCCGAAGGAGTAGTTGCCCGACTGGTGCACGCAGCCGCCGAAGCCGTTGAGGAAGCGGTGCGTCAGCGTGCGCGCATTGTGCAGCCGGCCGGCCGACGCCCAGCCATAGGAGCCGCCCATGATCGCGTCGTTGCCGAACGCCGCCTTGACGCGCGCGAGCTCGGCCGCGACAAGATCGAGCGCGCGATCCCACGACACCGGGACGAACGGCTCCGCGCCGCGCCGCGACCGGTCGCCCGCGATGCCGTCGCGAAGCCAGCCCGCGCGCACCATCGGCTGGGCGATCCGGGTCCGGTCGTAGACGACGCCCGGCATGGCGCCGATCAGCGCCGAGGGATCGGTGTCCTTCGGGAACGGCTCGGTCGCGACCAGCCGGCCGTCGCGCACCACCGCGCCATAGACGCCCCAATGCGATCCCGTGATCGTGCGTGCGACGCTCGCCATCGGCCCCACCTTGTTGTCCGGCCGGCGACGATAGCACGGCCCGCGCCGGGGCGGGGAGGCCCGCCGGTCAGCGGAGCCGGGGCAAGACCTCGGCCGCGAAGCGCTCGAGCTCGGGCACCAGCGGGTGGAACTGGAGGAGGAGCGTCTCGATGCCGATGGCCTCGAGCGCACGGATGCGCTCGGCGATCGCGGCCGGGGTTCCGATCAGCCCGGCGCGCGAGCCGCCATTGGTGCCGAGCCGGCGGCCCTCGAGCGGGGCGTGCTTCATCATCTCGACGGCCGGGTCGGCGCCCTTGACGTCGAGCCGGCGGAGATCGGCGAGCCGCTCGAACTCGGCCGCCGCGACGGCTTCGCTGTCGCGGCAGACCACGAAGGCCGTGGTCCCGAAGCGGAGCGTGCGGCCGCGGGCGCCGGCGCGCGCCCGCATGTCGGCGATGATCGACGCGAGCTCGGCGATCGGCCGGCCGTTGATCAGGAAGATGTCGGCGACCGCGGCGCCGAGCGCGCGGCCGGCCTCGGATTCGCCCCCGACATAGATCGGCGGATGCGGGCGCTGCACCGGCCGCGGCGCGATGGTCGCGCCGGCGATCCGATAATAGCGCCCGTCATAGGCGAAGCGCTCGGTCGTCCACAGGCCGCGGATCACCTCGAGATATTCGCGCGCGCGCGCATAGCGGTCGTCGTGGTCGAGTACCTCGGCGCCGAGCATCGCGTATTCGGGCGGCCACCAGGCCGAGACCAGATTGATCGCGAAGCGTCCGCCCGAGATGCGGTCGATGTTGGCCCCCATCTTGGCGATCACGCCCGGCGCGCGGAGCCCGGGCTTGACAGCGGCGATGATCTCGATCCGCGTCGTCGTCGCGGCGAGCGCGGCGGCGGTCGTCCACGCATCGAGCTGGTCGCGCCCCTCACCGTTGGGGTTGATGAAATGCTCGGCGATCAGCATGGTCGCGAAGCCGGCACGCTCGGCCGCCGCAGTCGCCGCCGCGGCGTGCGCGAAGGAGGCGTCGTTCTCCGCCGCCTGATCGGACGGCAGCCAGTTGCCGTAGACGGCGGGCCAGAATCCGAAACGCATGCGGGTCGCCGGTCAGTCGAGGGCGACGATCGCCTCGACCTCGACGAGGAAGCGCGGATCGGCGAGCTGCGAGATCTGGAGGAGCGTCGAGGCCGGCTTGGCGGCGAAGAAATGATCGACCGCGCCACGCGCCTTCTGGAACGCATCGATGTCGGTGACGAAGATCGTGTATTTGACAACCCTCGAGGCGTCGGTGCCGGCCGCCTTGAACACGTCGTCGAGATTGGCGAAGACCTGCTTGACCTGCGCCACCATGTCGCCGGCGCCGACGAGGTTGCCGGCCGCATCGCGCGAGACCATGCCCGAGGTGTGGAGCACGCGGCCGTCGGCGATCACGCCGGGGCTGTGGCGCTGCTTGTCCTCATAGGGCTTGCCCGCCGATACGGTGCGCCTCGCCATGACGTCCTCCTGCCGCGGTTCCGATCGCCGAGTGTAGAGCAGGAACCGGCCAGATGGATCGGGCTCTCGCCGCCGGGCGGCGCCGCGGTCACGACGGCTCGAGGACGGTGTCCCAGTAGAGATAGTCGCGCCAACTCTCGTGCAGATAGTTGGGCGGGAAGCGACGCCCGTTCTCCTGCAGCTGCCGGTTGGTCGGCTCGGACGGGTTGCGGCGCGGATACATGCCGCATTCATGCGGCAGGCTCGCGCCCTTGGTCAGGTTGCAGCCCGAGCAGGCGGTGACCACGTTGTGCCAGCCGGTGCGCCCGCCACGCGAGCGCGGCACGACGTGGTCGAAGGTGAGATCGGCGGCCGGGAACGGATCGCCGCAATACTGGCAGGAGAAGCGGTCGCGCAGGAACACGTTGAACCGGGTCAGCGCCGGCCGGCGCGGCACCGGGACGTAGGTCTTGAGCGCGATGACGGACGGAATGCGCATCGAGAACGACGGCGAGTGCACCTCGCGGTCATATTCCGAGACGATGTTCACGCGGTCGAGAAAGACCGCCTTGATCGTCTCCTGCCACGGCCATAGCGACAGGGGGAAATAGCTGAGCGGCCGGAAGTCGGCGTTCAGCACCAACGCGGGCGAGTCAGGCAGCGTTCCCAAGGCGTCGATCCTCGCTGCGACGCTCCTACAGGAAGTCCCGGCGAGGCGCAATTAATTTCAGGATATCAGGCGCTTTGGCCCCGTTCGGGGGCCTGGGATCCGAGCACCTTGGCGAGGAAGGCGGTGCCGATCGCGACCCCTTCCGGGTCGATCCCGTGGCCGAGGCCGGGCCGCGCGTGGGTGGTGACCGCGAGCCCCGCCGCCTCGAGCCCGCGCGCCGCCTCGGCCATCAGCCGGACCGGCAGGAGCTCGTCCTCGGTGCCGTGGACGAGGACGACCGGCGGGCGGCTCCGCGCCTCGGCGGCGAGCGCATCGGGCGAATCGAGCCGGCCCGAATAGCCGAGGACGCCCGCGACCGCGCGCGCCCGGCGCGGCGCGACGAAGAGCGACATCATCGTGCCCTGCGAGAAGCCGACGAGGGCGAGCCGGTCCTCGGCGAGGCCGGCGCGCGCGAGCTCGGTGTCGATGAAGCGGTCGAGGAGCGCCGCCGCGCGCCGCGCGCCGGCGAGCCGCGCCGCCGGATCGGGCGTCTGGATCGAGAACCACTGATAGCCGGACGGCGAGAACTCGCAGCGATCGGGCGCGTTCGGCGCAACGAAGCGCGCGTCCGGGAGCGCGCGGGCGAAATAGGGTGCGAGCCCGATCAGGTCGTCACCATCGGCGCCGACGCCGTGGAGGAGGATCACGAGGCTCCGCGCCGCGCCGCCCGAGGCGGGTGCGAGCGACGGGCCGGAAAGCGTGTCGGGCATGGCGTGGGCCTCGCGGCGTCTGGACGGACGATCCGCTATTCATCGCCCGTTCGCGCGCCGCGATCCAGCGTAATCGGCCGCCGCGATCAGACCGCGTGCACCTAGAACGCGACGCCCTCGTAGTGCATATGGGCGAGGAACGGATTGCCGCTCGGGTTGGCGACGATGCCGGCGCGCTCGGCTTCGCTCGCGGTGTAGAAATGCGTGCCGGTGAGATCGTTGTAGAAGCGGTGGAGCGGCGTCGTATCGGCGCCCGGCGCCGAGAAGCCGTACAGCCCGACGCCCTCAAGCGCGAATGCGGCGAGGAACGGATCGTTCGTGCTCGCGACGATGTGGTCGCGTTCGGAGGCCGATGCCGTATAGAAGTGGACGCCCTTCGCGGTGTTGTAGAAGCGATAGACCGGGATCACGTCGGACGGGGCGGCGGCCGGGATGGCGAAGGCAGCACCTTCGTAGTTGAAGTGCGGCAGCGTCGCGATGACGGTGTCTCTTTCCTGCGTCGAGCCGGTGTAGAAGTGGACGCCGGTGTGGGTGTTGTAGAAACGGTAGACCGGAGCCGCGGCGCCCGCGCCGAGGCCGCCCGTCACCGGCTGGCCGACGCCGACGGCGCCGCCGGTCTCGAGCCCGACCGAAACCGTGGTGTCGGTGAACTGCAGGAACTCGATGTTGAACAGCGTGTCGGTGCCCTGGTTGAAGAGCGCCGCCGTGTCGCGCACCAGGACGGCATTGCCCTGCACCGTGACGACGAACTCGTTGCGCCCGCCGACATAGACCGCGGTGTCGGTGCCGGCGCCGCCGTCGATGTGGTCGTTGCCCGGCCCGCCCTCGATCCGGTTCGCCGCCCTGTTGCCGATGATGACATCCGGGCCGATCGTCCCGACCGCGTTCTCGATCACGGTGTTGAACGCGATCGCCGTCCCCGAGACCGACGTCACGAATGTCATCGCGCCCTCGCGGAGATCGATGCGGAGACCGTTCGGCGCCGCGAACCAGGAGGCGTCGAACGTGTCGGTGCCGCCCGCGTCCCACACGGTGCGGAACACGCCGTCGTCCTGCAGGAAATAGGTGTCGTTGCCGGTCGCGGTCCTGGTGTTGGCGCCGTAGAGATATTGAAGCGCCAGGATGTCGATCGGCATCGGCGTCGCCGGATGACCGGCGAACGGCCACGTGTTGTTGAGCTCGTTGTAGCTCATCACCGTGTAGATGTCGTAGTCGATGGCCTTGAGACCGAGCTGGGCGAAGGTCGGATAGGGGCCGAGGCCGCCCGAATCGTGCGGGTGCTTGAGCCCGAGCGCGTGGCCGAGCTCGTGCAGACCGGTCGCGAACGCCTCGGTGCCCGACACCGGCGTGTTGAAGGTCGGGATGTCCCGGTTGATCAGGACATCGCCCTCGGGCTGCGGATATTGCGCGCGCGTGAGGCCGAGGGCGGCGAGGAACTGGTTGCCCGCGACGACGCTGGGAAAAACCGCGAGACCGGCGAAGGGCAGACCGAACGCGGCGACGATCAGGCTGGTGTCGGCGATCGTGAACGTGATGTCGCCGGCCGAGAACGTCGGATCGGCGTAGTGGCCGACATAGACGAAGTCGAGATTGGCGACCTTCTCGATCTCGCGGAGGCCATAGTCGATCACCGCCGCGGCGGTCGACGGGCTCGGCCAGAACATGCCGAACCCGTAGATGTCGGCCGTGCCCCACGTGATCACGTTGCTCGCGGCCGTGTTCCACGCCGCGCCGGAAAGCACGCCGTCGATCAGCGGATTGCCGGACCTCGGGACAAGACCGGCGCGCGGGGTCGCCATGATCAATTCCTCCTCGCGCAATCGTGGCAAATGTTCGTTAAATGTTCTCCAAATTTGCCGTGGCCTGCGCCCGCCGTAAAGCGATTTCACAACCTTTGATTGATTTGTGGTTAATACATACCCGAATAGGACGAGGCCTATCGCGCGGCGCGCCGCTGGCGCACCGTATTGAGGTAGTGGTGCCAGAGGATGCGGGCGGCGACGGCGCGCCACGGCCGCCACGCCTCGCCGAGCGCATCGAGCTCCTCGATCGCCGGGCGCGCCCGGAGCCCCTTGACCTCGTGCGCCGCGACCGCGAGCGCGAGATCGCGGCTCGGCCACACGTCGGGGCGGCGCAGCACCATCAGGAGATAGACATCGACCGTCCACGGCCCGATGCCCTTGATCGCGACGAGCGCAGCGCGCACCGCCTCGTCGGAAAGGCGCGGCAGGCTGTCGACGTCGAGCGTGCCGGCCGCGACGGCTTCCGCGAGGGCCCGAACATAGGCGGTCTTCTGCCGGCTGACACCGGCGGCGCGGAATTCGGCGTCATCGAGCGCGAGCACGCGGGCGGGCGCGAGCGTCCCGGCGCGCTGGGCGAGCTTCTCGAACGTCGCACGCGCCGAGGCGAGTGAGACCTGCTGCTCGAGGATCAGGAGGACGAGCGTCGCGAAGCCGCCGTCGCGGCGCCACATCGGCGGCGCGCCGAACGCGGTGACGACGCGGCGGAGATCGGCATCGCGCGCGGTGAGCTCGGCGATCGCCGCAGCGAGACGCGGCGCGGTGAGCACGGTCGGTCGCGGCATCGTCGTCGGTCCCTAGCCGTGCAGGCCGCGCACGATCTCGACATAGTCGGGATGGTCGGGCGGGATCAGCCCGTGGCGGACGAAGAAGTCGATGTTGACGAGGTTGCAGTTGAACTTGAACTTGCGCGTCGTCTCGGTGATCGCCATCACCCGCTCGACCGGCCAGCGATGGAACGCAGCGATCTCGCCGTCGCGATTGATCGGCGCGAAATCGTCGGGTAGCTCGAGGTCGAAGTTGAACAGGACATCGGGCTTGAGGCCGTCGGCGGTCTCCTGGCAGTAGGAGACGAGCCCGATCGGGCGCGCCTGGCGGGCGAGCGCGGCGGGAACGCCGGCCTCCTCGTCCGCCTCCTTGATCACGTTGTCGAGGAGGCCGATGCCGACCGGCTGGCCGCCGGCGACGAAATTGTCGAGCATGCCGGGAAAGGTCGGCTTGTCGACGGCGCGCCGGCCAATCCACATCTCGAGGCCGGTGGCGCGGCGGACGAAGCCGTTGACGTGGACGCCATAGGCGCGCACGCCGAAGAACGGGATCGCGGTGCGTTCCATGGCGAGGAGATGAGGTCCGTGGAAGCCCGCACCGACCGGATAGAGCTCGCCGCGCCAGCCCTTGATCGTGCCGTCGGCGGCGAAGCCGCGGAGCGCGTCGGCGACCGCGCGGGTGCGCGCCTCATAGGTCGCGAGGAGAGGCGAGATGGCGACGGTCTCGTCATCGACGGTGAAGACGTCGGGGAAGCCCGTGAGCCGCGCGGCGAACGACCGCTTCACCCAGCCGACCGGCGTCCCGGCGACGACGAACCGCACGAAACCCGCGAGATCGTGGCGGTTGCACTCCGCGATGCGGTCGAGAAACGACACCGGCGATCCCCGCTCGGGCGGGACAGGAAAACGCGCGGCCCCCGATGCCGGAGAGCCGCGCGTTCCGGAGCCTGCGCTCAGTTCGGGCGCAGGCTGCGCGAGGAGACCCAGCCCATGAACTCGCCCGATTCGACCTCCCACCACTCGCCGGCGGCGTTGCCGGTGGTGCGGACGAGGGAGCCGGCGAGGCGCTGGGCGAGGACCGGGTCCTGGCCCTCGACGAGGGCGATGGTGCCGAGCGCGCGGTCGCAGCGTTCGAGCTGCGCCGAGGCGCCCTGCGCCCCGCTGGGCCCGGCGGCGCCGGTCACCGGCCCCTGGTTGGTGCCCATCGTGGTCTCCGACATGCAGCCGGCGAGCGCGAGGCCCGCGAGCGCGAGCGTCGGAACGGCAAGGCGCGACATGATCACAGCGAATTCTCCCCCGATTGCGGCGCAGCGGACGATCCCGCGGACGACCCCGTTGCCGCGGCCGCGAACACCAACCAGAAAGCCTCGAACCCTACACCGAGACGGCGGTCGGGGTGAATGGCAGATCGCGGCAGCGCTTGGTAAACCGATCGTTAAGGCCGTGGCGGCGGTGGCGGTGATGGCCGCGGCGGCGGCGGCGGTGCGCCCTGTCGGGCGGCCCTCGTTCGGCCTATAGTGCCGGCATGGAGAAAGTGCTGCCGATCCTGGTCATCGTCGCCGTCGTAGCGACGCTCGCGGTGCTCGCGGTCGGCATCATCGCGATGCTGCGGGGTGGCGAGTTCAACCGCAAATACGGCAACCGGCTGATGCGGCTCCGGGTCCTGATGCAGCTGATCGCCATCGGGCTGATCGGGATCGCGTTCCTGGTCCTCAAACGCTAGCCGTACCGGCATCGACCAGAATACCACCGGACGTTGACAGGTGCATTGCAGCGCGCATAGTGTGCACCTGCGAAAAGACCGCGACCCGGCACGGGTTTTCGGCCCGGCCGGGCCACGGCCGTTGAACGTCCAAAAAACTTCCGCAGGTGCGGTATGAAGGTACTGGTCGCGGTCAAGCGGGTCGTCGACCCGAACGTCAAGGTCCGGGTCAAGGCCGACCGGACGGGCGTCGAGACCGCCAACGTTAAGATGTCCATGAACCCGTTCGACGAGATCGGGGTCGAGGCGGCGGTCCGCCTCCAGGAGGCCGGCACGGCGACCGAGACGATCGCGATCTCGCTCGGCATCCAGGCCTGCCAGGAGACCATCCGCACCGCGCTCGCGATGGGCATCGACCGCGGCATCCACGTCACGACCGACAAGGAGTTGCAGCCGCTCGCGGTGGCGAAGCTCCTCGCGGCGATCGTCGCCAAGGAGAAGCCCGACCTGGTCATTCTCGGCAAGCAGGCGATCGACGACGATTCGAACCAGACCGGGCAGATGCTCGCCGGCCTTCTCGGCTGGGCGCAGGGCACCTTCGCCTCGAAGATCGCGCCGAACGGCGCCTCGGTCACGGTCACGCGCGAGGTCGACGGCGGGCTCGAGACGGTCGCGCTCAAGATGCCGGCGGTGGTCACCACCGACCTCCGCCTCAACGAGCCGCGCTATGCGTCCCTTCCCAACATCATGAAGGCCAAGAAGAAGCCGATCGAGGCGCTCACGCCCGAGGCGCTCGGCGTCGACATCACGCCGCGCCTCGTCACGCTCAAGGTCGATGAGCCGCCGCCACGCACCGGCGGCCGCAAGGTCGCCGACATTGCCGAGCTCGTGCAGAAGCTCCGCGACGAGGCGGGAGTGATCTGATGGCCGCCCTCGTCGTCGCCGACCACGACAACACCGCGCTCAAGTCCGCGACGCTGCACGCGATCGTCGCCGCGACCAGGATCCCGGGCGGCGTCACCGTCCTCGTCGCCGGGCACAACTGCAAGCCGGTCGCCGTCGAGGCGGCCGGTCTCGTCGGCGTCGACAAGGTGCTCGTCGCCGACGACGCACGCTTCGCGGTCATGCTCGCCGAATCCGTGGCGCCCCTCGTCGTCGCGCTCGCCAGGAGCCACCCGCACGTCCTGATGGCGGCGACGACGGTCGGCAAGAACATCATGCCGCGCGTCGCCGCCCTCCTCGACGTGCAGCAGATCTCCGAGATCGTCGCCGTCGTCGGCGAGGACACCTTCGTCCGCCCGATCTATGCCGGCAACGCGCTCGCGACCGTGCAGTCGAAGGACGCGGTCAAGGTGATGACGGTCCGCTCGACCGCCTTCCCCAAGGCCGAGGCGAAGGGCAATGCGGCGCCGATCGAGGCGATCGCCGCGCCGGCCGATCCGGGGCTCTCGACATTCGTCGAGCACGCGCTCACCAAGTCGGAGCGGCCCGAGCTCACGAGCGCCCGGGTCATCGTCTCGGGCGGCCGCGGCATGCAGAGCGGGGACAACTTCAAGATCCTCGAGGCGGTCGCCGACCGCCTCGGCGCCGCGATCGGCGCCTCGCGCGCGGCCGTCGATGCCGGCTTCAAATCGAACGACTTCCAGGTCGGCCAGACCGGCAAGGTCGTGGCGCCCGAGCTCTATCTCGCGGTCGGCATCTCCGGCGCGATCCAGCATCTCGCCGGCATGAAGGACAGCAAGGTCATCGTCGCCATCAACAAGGACGAGGAGGCGCCGATCTTCCAGGTCGCCGACTACGGCCTCGTCGCCAATCTGTTCAAGGCGGTCCCCGAACTCGCCGCCGAACTCGACAAGCAGGGCATCCGCCCGCGCTGAGCCCGATACACAAGGCCCGTCTCACCACGCCCGCGACACCTGGCCCGACACAAAGGAAAGCGTACGCCATGAGCCAGCCAGCCGCCGTCCTGCGTCCCGTAACGGGCGGCACCTTCGAACTCCCGCGCGCCGAATCGATCCGTCGCGTCGGCGTGATCGGCGCCGGCCAGATGGGGAGCGGCATCGCCCATGTCTGCGCGCTCGCCGGTGTCAAGGTGCGGCTCGCCGACGTGAGCCAGGACTCGCTCGACAAGTCGATCGAGCGCATCGGCCAGAACCTCGACCGCCAGATCTCGCGCAAGCGGATCACGACCGAGGAGCGGGAGCGCGCGCTCGCCAACATCGAGACCGGTCTCGGCTACCAGCAATTCGTCGACTGCGATCTCGTGATCGAGGCGGCGACCGAGAACGAGACGGTGAAGCGCGAGATCTTCAAGAAGCTCGTGCCCGAGCTCAAGCCGCGCGCGATCGTCGCGACCAACACGTCCTCGATCTCAATCACCCGCCTCGCGGCGACGACCGACCGTCCCGGCCAGTTCATGGGCATGCATTTCATGAACCCGGTGCCGGCGATGCAGCTCGTCGAGCTGATCAAGGGCATCGCGACCGACGAGAACACCTTCGAGACGCTGCGCGAGCTCACCTTCAAGCTCGGCAAGACGCCGGTGATCTCGGAGGACTTCCCCGCCTTCATCGTCAACCGCATCCTCCTGCCGATGATCAACGAGGCGGTCTACACGCTTTACGAGGGCGTCGGCACGGTGGTCGCGATCGACACGTCGATGAAGCTCGGCGCCAACCACCCGATGGGTCCGCTCGAGCTCGCCGACTTCATCGGCCTAGATACCGCGCTCTCGGTGATGCAGGTGCTCTACGAGGGCCTCGCCGATTCGAAATATCGCCCCTGCCCGCTCCTCGTGAAATACGTCGAGGCCGGCTGGCTCGGACGCAAGACCGGTCGCGGCTTCTACGACTATTCCGGCCCGCAGCCGGTGCCGACGCGCTGAGGCATGGCGGGCGAGACGCCCGGGAAGCCGCCGCGCCCGGCGGGACTCGCCGCGACCCTCCTCGGCATCACCGGACAGAAGACGCCCGCGATCGTCGCGCCGCCCGCGAAGACGGCAAGTCCCGCTGGGACGCCCGCTGCAACGCCCGCTCGGCCACCCGCTGGCGACACCAAGCTCCAGGCCTTTCTCGCCGCGACCATCGCCGACACGCGCCGCGCGCTCGCCGCCGATCCGCGCGATGCGGCCCTCCACCTCCGCCTCGCCGGCGCGCTCCGCATGCAGGGCGATGACGACGGTGCCGCCGCCGCGGCGCGGCAGAGCTTCGCGATCGATGGCAACGAGGCCGCCGGCTATTTCCTCGCCGGCATCGGCGACGGCGCGGTGCCGGCGCGCACGCCCGATTCGGTCGTCACGGCGCTGTTCGACCAGTATGCCGCGACCTTCGACCAGCATCTCGTCGGCCGGCTCCGCTATCGCGCGCCCGAGCTCGTCGCCGCCACCGTGCGCGCCGCCCGCGGCGACCGGGCGACGCCGTGCGATGTGATCGATGCCGGCTGCGGCACCGGGCTCGCGGCACCTTTTCTCCGAAGCCTCGCGCGAAGGCTCGACGGCATCGACCTGTCGCCCCGGATGATCGCGGCGGCGCGTGCCAAGGGCCTCTATGACGCGCTCGAGGTCGCCGAGCTGATCGCCCTCCTCCGCGACCGTCCGGCGCGCTACGACGTGATCGTCGCCTGCGACGTGATTGTCTATTTCGGCGATCTCGCGCCGGTCTTCGCCGCCGCCTTCGCCGCGTTGCGCCCGGGCGGGTTCCTCGCCTTCTCCGCCGAGCGCGACGAGGGAACGGGCTGGCGGCTCCTCCCCGAGGGACGCTACGCGCACGCCCGCGCCTATGTCGCCGCGACCGCGGCGGCGGCCGGCTTCGCCGTCCACTCGGTGAGCGACGCGGTGCTCCGCACCGAGGCCGGTGCCGACGTCGGCGGCGTGATCACGGTGCTCGCCCGCCCGTGATCGCCGCCGCTTCGCCGGCGCCGCGTCGGAGGGTTCTTCTATCTCGACGATCCGGTCAAGGCTCACCGCCGTCGCGGAACGGCCGGAGCGCGGCATAGACCGTCGCATGCACCGGCGTCGGCACGCCCGCCGCCTCGCCCATCGCGACGATCGCGCCCGACAGATAGTCGAGCTCGAGCCGCCGGCCGCGCTCGAGATCGACGAGCTGGGACGCCTTCATGTCGGGCGCCATCGCATCGATCGCGGCGAGCGTCTCGGAGACGATCCCGTCGGTAAGGCCGATGCCGCGCGCGATGGCGACGGCGGCGGTCTCGGCGATCGCGGCGTGAAGAACACGGCGGAGCGCGGGATCGCCGCGCACCACGCCGATCGGCCGGCGCGTCAACGCGGTCATCGCGCTGGTGCCCGACAGCAGCACGAATTTCCGCCACAGGACGCGCGCGATGTCGGGCGCGACCGAGGCCGCGAGCCCGGCCGCGACCGCCATGTAGGCGGTGCCGCCGACCGCGTGGCCGGGACCGACGACGGCTTCGATCGCCTCGGCGGCGCCGATCCCGTTCTGGAGCGTGACGACGGGCGTCGCGGCGCCGAGGAGCGGACGGGCCGCCGCGGCGGCGGCGGCGGTGTCATAGCGCTTGACGGCGAACAGCACGGCATCGACCGGGCCGAGGGCGGCCGCCTCGTCGGCGACGACGCGCGGCAGGACGACATCGCCGGTCGCGCTCTCGATGCGGAGCCCGCGGTCGCGGAGCGCCTCGAGCATCGCGCCGCGCGCGAGGAAGCGGACATCGGCGCCGGATGCGGCGAGCTTGCCGCCGCAGAAGCACCCGATCGCGCCCGCGCCGACGATCGCGATCCGCATCGTCACGGCCCGAGATGTTTCCGGATGAGCGCCACCGCCGCCGGACCGTCCCACGTCGCGTCGCCGACGAGGCGGCCGATCTCGATCCCGTCGCGGCCATAGAGGATCGTCGTCGGCAAGCCCTTGAGCACGACCGCGCGCCCGAGCGCGCCGCCCGGATCGTGCAGAATCGTCATCGAGCGGAGCGCGAGCCGATCGAGAAAGGGTTGCATCACCGGCCAGCCATTGCGGTCCTGCGACACGCCGAGGACGACGAAGCCGTCGCTTCCGATGGTCCGCTGCAGGGCATCGAGCGCCGGCATCTCGCGGATGCAGGGCGCGCACCACGTCGCCCAGAAATTGACCAGCACGAGACGGCCGCGATAGGCCGCGAGCGTCGTCTCGGCGCCGTGCGCATCGCGCATCGCGGGCGTCGGCGCCGGGCGATTCTCGGTGGTCGCGGTCCACCGGTCGAAGCCCGCGTCGGCGCCGCCGGCTGCGCTTGATCTCACCGGCGAGATGGCCCATACCAGGGCACACGCCGCCAGGACCCATGCGATGCCAGGCCGTCTCATCGTCGCCGCCATCACGGCCCACCCAACCCCATGACCTCGAAGCCCCGGTCCTCGCGCAAGACGACGCGCTCGATCAACCCGATGTGGGGCGGCCGCTTCGCCGCCGGCCCCGACCGGCTGATGGAGAAGATCAATGCGTCGATCGCGTTTGACAAGCGGCTCTACCGTCAGGACATCACCGCGTCCAAGGCGCATTGCGCCATGCTCGTCGGCCAGAAGATCATCGCGCGCAAGGACGGCGCGGCGATCGCCGCCGGGCTCGACCGCGTGCTCGAGGAGATCGAGCGCGACCGCTTCGTTTTCAAGACCGAGCTCGAGGATATCCACCTCAACGTCGAGGCCCGGCTCGCCGAGCTGATCGGCCCGGCGGCCGGCCGGCTCCACACCGCGCGCTCGCGGAACGACCAGGTCGCGACCGATGTCCGCCTCTGGGTGCGCGATGCGATCGATGCGACCGACGCCGCGCTCCGCGATCTGCAGCGCGCGCTGATCGAGAAGGCCGAGCGCCACGCGGCGACCGTGATGCCGGGCTTCACCCACCTCCAGCCGGCGCAGCCGGTCACGCTCGGCCACCATTTCCTCGCCTATGTCGAGATGATCGGGCGCGACCGCGGCCGCTTCGCCGATGCGCGCCGGCGCCTCAACGAATGCCCGCTCGGCGCCGCCGCGCTCGCCGGCACCTCGTTCCCGATCGACCGCCGGCGGACCGCCGCCGCGCTCGGCTTCGACCGCCCGGCGGCGAACTCGCTCGATGCCGTCTCCGACCGCGACTTCGCGCTCGAGTTCCTGTCGGCGAGCGCGATCGCGGCGGTGCACCTATCGCGGCTCGCCGAGGAGCTCGTCCTCTGGTGCACGCCGCAGTTCGGCTTCGTGGGGCTGCCGGATTCGTTCACCACCGGCTCCTCGATCATGCCGCAGAAGAAGAACCCCGACGCGGCCGAGCTGGTGCGCGGCAAGACCGGGCGCGTCCTCGGCGCGCTTCTGGGCCTTCTCACCGTGATCAAGGGCCTGCCGCTCACCTATTCCAAGGACATGCAGGAGGACAAGGAGCCGGTGTTCGACGCCGCCGACACGATCGCGATCGCGATCGCGGCGATGACCGGCATGGTGTCGGCGCTCACGGTCGACGCCGCCCGCCTCCGCGCGGCCGCCGATGTCGGCTTCGTCACCGCGACCGATCTCGCCGACTGGCTGGTGCGCGTCCTCGCCATGCCGTTCCGCAAGGCGCACCACGTCACCGGCACGCTGGTCCGGCTCGCCGAGGAGCGGGGCGTCGATCTCGCCCGGCTGCCGCTCGCCGAGATGCAACGGGTCGAGCCCGGCATCACGCGCGACGTCTTTCGCGTGCTGACCGTCGAGCGCGCGGTCGCGAGCCGGGTGAGCGAGGGCGGCACCGCGCCCGTCCGCGTCCGCGCCGCGTGCCGCCGGGCGCGCCGTCGTTTCCTCTAGGCCGGAGGGCGGAGATCATGCGCCATCTCGTTCTGGTCCTCGCGCTCCTCGCGCTCACCGGCACCGCCGCCGCCTGCGGCAAGAAGGCCGATCTCGAGCCGCCACCCGGACAGAAGAGCGACTTCCCGCGGCAATATCCGCGATGACGGCGTTCACCTACCGGGAGGGCGCGCTCCACGCCGAGGACGTCGCCCTCGCCCGCATCGCGGCCGAGGTCGGGACGCCCGTCTACGTCTATGCCACGAGCGCGATGGAGGCGCAGTACGACGCGCTCGTCGGCGCGCTCGCCGGGCTCGACGCGCTCGTCTGCTATGCCGTCAAGGCGAACTCCAATCTCGCCGTGATCCGCACCTTCGCCCGCCGCGGCGCCGGCGCCGACGTGGTGTCCGAGGGCGAGCTTCGCCGTGCGCTCGCGGCCGGGGTTCCGGCGTCGAAGATCATCTTCTCCGGCATCGGCAAGACCGAGGCCGAGATGGAATTCGCGCTCCGCGCCGGCATCGGCCAGTTCAACGTCGAATCCGAGCCCGAGATGATCGCGCTGTCGCGGATCGCGACGCGGCTCGGCCTCGTTGCGACCGTCGCGCTCCGCATCAACCCCGACGTCGACGCCGGCTCGCACGCCAAGATCACGACCGGACGCAAGGAGAACAAGTTCGGCATCGACCTCGCGCACGCGGCCGACGTGTTCCGCCGCGGCGCCGCGCTGCCCGGCCTCGCCGTCCGCGGGCTCGCCGTCCACATCGGCTCGCAGCTCCTCGACGTGGCGCCGTTCCGCGCCGCCTTCGACGTCGTGGGCACGCTCGCGCGTGCGCTCCGGAACGGCGGCCATCCGATCGACCGGCTCGATTTCGGCGGCGGCATCGGCATCACCTACCGCGACGAGCCGCTGCCCGACCTCGCCCTCTATGCCGCGATCGCGCGCGAGGCGGCCGACGGCCTCGGCTGCCGGCTGGTCTTCGAGCCGGGCCGCTTCCTGGTCGGCAACGCGGGCGTCCTTCTGACCCGCGTCCTCTACGTCAAGGACGGCGTGTCGCAGCGCTTCGTGATCGTCGATGCGGCGATGAACGACCTGATCCGGCCGACCCTCTATGACGCCTATCACGGCATCGACCCGGTCCTCGCCCCTGCCCCCGGGGCGCCGCTCGACCCGGTCGACGTGGTCGGCCCGGTATGCGAGACGGGCGATCTCTTCGCCGCCCAGCACGTGCTGCCGCCGGTCGCGGCGGGCGCGCTCCTGGTGATCCGGTCGGCGGGCGCTTACGGGGCGGTCATGGCTTCCGAGTATAATAGCCGGCCGCTGGTGCCCGAGGTTCTGGTCAAGGGCGGCCACTACGCGGTGGTGCGTCCGCGCCCTACCTATGAATCGATGCTGGGCCTTGACCGCATGCCGGACTGGCTCGGACCATAGCGTTTCGTCGGCGGAGTCCGCGTCATGCAAGACCCGTTAGGATCTCGTGACAAAGCCCGGGACAAAGCCCGGGACAAAGCCCGGGACAAGGACGGCACGGAGCGGGTGGCGCGGAGCCTCGGCCGCCGGCTCGGCCTCGCCCGCCTCGCGATCGCCTGGGAGCGGCTGTGGCCGGCCTTGTGGCCGGCGCTCGCCGCCACTGGCCTCTTCGCCGTCGCCGCGCTGTTCGATGTCCTGCCGCGTCTGCCGGGCTGGCTCCACGCCGCCCTGCTCGCCGTCTTCGCCGCCGCGCTCGGCGCCGCGCTCTGGACCCTGCTCCGCCGCTTCGCCTGGCCCGATGCGACCGGGGCGCGGCGCCGGCTTGAGGTCGCGAGCGGCCTCGCCCATCGCCCGCTCGCCGCGCTCGACGATTCGCTCGCCGCCGGCGCCGACAACCCCGATTCGCGCGCGCTCTGGGAGGCACACCGGCGCCGGATGGCCGAGACGGTCGCCCGCCTCCGGGTCGGCACGCCGTCGCCCGGTCTCCCCCGCCGCGACCCGCGGAGCCTCCGCGCGATCGTCGTCCTTCTCCTCGCCGTCGGTGTCGCGGTCGGCTGGAGCGATGCCGGCGACCGCTTCGCCCGCGCCTTCAAGCCCGATCTCGGCTGGATCGCCGAGGCCGTGCCGCCGAGCCTCGAGGTCTGGATCACGCCCCCGCAATACACCGCGATCGCGCCGATCTTCCCCAAGGCCGTCGAGCCGGGCAAGCCAATCGCGGTCCCGATCGGGAGCATCGTCACCGCGCAGGTCGGCGGCATCAGCGGCGGCGAGCGCGCCACGCCCACGCTCATCGTCGGCGATGCGAAGACGGTCTTCGAGCGCCCCGATCCCGCCAACGCGCGGATCGAGGCGCGGATCGAGACCGGCAGCCGGCTCGCCGTCGAGCAGAACGGGCGCCGCCTCGCCGAGTGGCCGATCGCGGTGACGCCCGACAACCCGCCGACGATCGCCTTCGCCGAGAAGCCCGAGGCGACGCCGACCGCCGCGCTCGTTCTCCAATACACCGCCGGCGACGACTACGGCGTCGTCCAGGCCAAGGCCGAGATCCGACGGAGCTACGAGGGCGGCGCGGTGATCGGCAAGGAGGTGCTGGAGCTCGCGCTGCCGCTGCCCGCGCTCCAGGCCCGGCGCGCCAAGGAGACGACGTTCCAGGACCTCGCGCCGCATCCCTGGGCCGGGCTCGCCGTCGTCATGAAGCTCGTCGCGACCGATGCCATCGGCCAGACCGGCACCAGCGAGGAGATCGCGCTCACGCTCCCCGAGCGCGAGTTCCGCCACCCCGTCGCGCGCGCGATCGTCGCCGAGCGCAAGAAGCTCACCACCGAGCCCGAGCGGCGGTCGCAGATCGCCGACGCGATCGAGGAGATCGCCCGCCGGCCCGGCGCGTTCGACCACGACACGGTCGTCTTCCTCGCCCTCGTCATGGCGCGCTCGCGGCTCATCTTCGAGCGCGAGCCGAGCGCGATCGCGCCGGTGCGCGATCTCCTGTGGGACACCGCGCTCCGGGTCGAGGACGGCCGGCTGTCGCTCGTCGAGCGCGAGCTCAGGCGCGCCGAGGAGGCGTTGAGGCGGGCGCTCGCCGAGGGCGCGCCCGATGCCGAGCTCGAGCGGCTCATGCGCGAATTGCAGGAGGCGATGAACCGCTTCCTCGAGGCGCTCGCCGAGCAGATGCGCCAGAACCCCGAGGCATTCCAGCAGATGCCGATGGATCCGAACATGCAGGTCCTCGACCCGCAGGACATTCAGCGCATGTTCGACCAGATGCGCGAGATGATGCGCGCCGGCGCCCGCGACGCCGCGCGCGAGATGCTGTCGCAGCTGCGCAACCTCATGGAGATGATGCGGAACGCGCGGCTCATGCCGATGCCGCAAGGCGCCGGCCAGCAGAACCAGGCGATGCGCCAGCTCCAGGAGATGATGCGCCGCCAGCAGCAGCTCATGGATCAGACCTTCCGCCAGTCGCGCGGCCAGCAGGGCCAGCAGGGCCAGCAAGGCGAAGGCCAACAGGGCGCCGGTGAGCAGCGCTCGATCCAGGACATGCTGCGCCAGCTGCGCGAGATGATGAGCCAGATGGGCAACATGCCGGGCGACATGAACCGCGCCATGGAGGGCGCCGATCGCGCCATGGGCGATGCGCTCCGCGCGCTCGAGCGCGGCCAGCCGGGCGATGCGGTCGGGCCGCAGGGCCAGGCGCTCGACCAGCTGCGCCAGCTCGGCCAGGGCATGATGCAGCAGATGATGGAGCAGATGGGCCAGCAGCAGGGCTTCGGCTTCCAGGGCCAGTTCAACCCGCTGCAGGGCAAGCGCGATCCGCTCGGCCGCTATCTCCCCAACCAGGGCGAGATGGATACCAACGACGTCCAGATCCCCGACGAGGGAGACATCCAGCGCGCGCAGCGGATCCTCGAGGAGCTGCGCCGGCGCGCCGGCCAGCGCTTCCGCCCGCAGCTCGAGCTCGACTATATCGACCGGCTGCTCAACCGGTTCTGACCGCCGCGGCCGTTGGGCGCCGAGCGGGCGCCCTCAGTTGAGCCGCGAGGCCCGCGCGCGCGAGGCGAGGACGCGATTAGCCGCCGCGCACACTTCCTTGAGCGAGAACGGCTTCGGCAGCACGTCGCAGATCAGCGCCTCGAGATTGTGCGCGCGCTGACGCTCGGCGGAGTAGCCGGTCATCAGGAGGACCGGCGTGTCGGGCCAGTCGCGCGCCACCTTGAGCGCGAGCGCGATCCCGTCGAGCTGCGGCATCACGATGTCGGCGAGGACGAGATCGAAGGTCTGGGTCTCCAGCGCGCCGAGCGCCTGCAGGCCGTCGCCGACGGCCACGACCTCGTGCCCCTCCTGACGGAGCGCGCGCGACACGAACTCGCGGACGGCATTGTCGTCTTCGGCGATCAGGATGCTGGCCACGGTTCGATCCCGGTTCTCCCAACGGGCGCGGAGTGTGAAGAGGACTGGTTGCCGAGCGGTTAACGGTCGGCGCGCGCCGTCGCCGTCACGACGCCGATATAGGGCAGGCCGCGGAAGCGATGCGCGAGGTCGAGCCCGTAGCCGACGACGAAGAGATCGCCGATGGTGAAGCCGACATGATCGGCCTCGATCGCGACCTCGCGGCGGCCTTCCTTGGCGAGGAGGAGACAGCTCCGGACGGAGGCGGCGCCGCGCCCGAGGAGGAGCTCGCGCGCGAACAGGAGCGTGCGGCCCGAATCGAGGATGTCGTCGACGAGAAGGACGTGGCGGCCGGCGACGTCCTCGGCGAGGTCGCGCGCGAGCGTCACGGTGCCGGTCGAGCGCGTGCCCGTGCCGTAGCTTGCGAGCGTCAGGAAATCGACCGTCGGGCTGAGGCCTGCGCGTTCGAGCGCGCGCAGGAGATCGGCGGCGAAGACGAAGCTCCCCTTGAGCACCACGACGACGAGGAGATCGCGCGGCGCGGTCGCCGCGATCTCGACGGCCAGCGCATCGATGCGGGCGGCGATCTCGCCGGCGGAATGGAGGGGAACGATCGTCGGCGCCTCGGCCACCGTGCGGCGCACCCTCAGGGAGCGTCGAACAGGATCGTGAGGCGGACGGCGCCGGCGGGCGGGTTCTCGAGCTCGGTCAGGAACCGCGTGTTCTCACCCGGCGACAGCCGTGGGTCGGGCACCGAGAAGGTCCAGTTGCGGAGCTCGCCGTCACGCTCGTCGAACAGCCGCCCGCGCATCCGCGGCACCTCGCGTTGCTTGGCGGTGTTGTTGGCGACCTCGCCCTCGACCATCAGGACGCGCGCGCCGTTGCGCGAGATTTCGCGCGAGGTCACGCGGCGGAGCTCGAGCCCGGCATGCGGGTCCTCCATCAGCCCGACCGCGGCATAGATCGGTGCCGCCGCCGGGAGCGCCGCGACCACGTGATCGCGGAAGAGGACGATCCCGCCGGCGACGACGACGACGACGATGCCGAGGAAGGCCCAGGCGAGTGTCGCCGCGATCG
>Ga0194132_10001618_pt1 | contig 45182 bp, 35 predicted proteins | sample TA2KigOf80mmetaG_FD_148612 | JGI IMG/M metagenome (GOLD analysis project Ga0194132, IMG submission 148612) | Freshwater microbial communities from Lake Tanganyika, Tanzania - TA2015054 Kigoma Offshore 80m | ecosystem: Environmental > Aquatic > Freshwater > Lake | place: Tanzania: Lake... | reverse complement strand
ACTTCCGCGCCAATCCACGCAACGGTCACGCCGCATGCCCGGGCCGCCCGCGCCAGTGCGAGCGGGATCGAATTTCCGAACACCACGAGCGTCGACGCACTCCGCGCCGTCAGGGCCCGACGGCCGAATGCGGGGCATTCGCAGGGCGTCTCCACGACGAGGTCGTCGGGCGTGAAGGCCGCGGTCGCCAGTTCGCCGTGCCGCGGCGACGGCACCGAGACCACGAAGCGCAGGTCCGGCCGACGCGCGCGCAACTCGTCCGAGAAACCGATCGCGGCGTAGAGCTGGGCCGTGTCACGAGTGGCCAGCCAGATGCGCGACGACGCGCGATCCCACCGGCGATGGGCCTGGAGCGACGCCGGCCGTCCATGGCGGACACAGCGCGCGTACGCGAGCAGGTCCCGCCGAAGGAGGGTCAACCGGCCGCGTAGTCTGATCGCGCTCACAGGTCTCGCGCCGTGATCGTAGCAATATACTGACCCGGCTGATCCAGTCGTCTCACATGGCGAGAGTCACCAATGACGTGGCGATAGTCCCCTCACAGGCTCCGCCTTCCGCGCGCGCGGCGTGCGGCAGAGGAGAACGGCTGGACGCCGCCGCAGGCCGTGTCTCGGAGTACATCGGTCGTCATGCGTTCGTCCTCGTCATGCTGTTTTCGATCGCCTATGCAGGGGCGACCGGCTATCGCGCCTCCAGAAAGCTGTTCTGGTTCGACGAGCTCTACACCGTCTACCTCTCGCGTCTGCCCGACCTGGACTCCCTCTGGCGCGTCCTGCTGGACGGTGTGGATTTCAACCCGCCCCTCTTCTACCTGCTCACGAAGCTCTCCGGGTCCCTCGTCGGCGAAAGTCATCTGGGTGCGAGGCTGCCTGAAATCGTCGGGGTGGGAGCCTTCTGCCTCTGCCTGTTCCGGTTCGTGTCGAGACGATCGTCGGCATTGGGCGGATGTGTCAGCATGCTGTTTCCGCTGGTCACCACGGCGTACTGGTATGCCTACGAGGCGAGGCCGCACGGGCTCGTCATCGGCTGTGCCGGACTGGCGCTCGTGTGCTGGCAGGCCGCAGCGGCGCCGGCCGAACGCCGGTGGCCGTGGCTGATGGGTCTTGGCGCGGCCCTGGCCTGTGGTCCGCTCATGCACGCGTTCGGCGTGCTGCTGTTCGTGCCGATTGCTTTCGGGGAATTCGCGCGGGCTCGGACGCGCGGGCGTGCGGACTGGCCGCTGTGGGGAACGCTCGCCGTTTCGTCCGCACCCGCCATGTTGCTGGTCCCGCTCTACCGCATGTCCGAGACGGGCCTGCCAGCCCCCACGCGCCTGCCCACTCTGAGCGCGTTGCTGGACACCTACCAGTCGACCCTGAGTCCCGCTGTCATGGTGCTGGCAGGGACCGCCGTGCTGGTGTGCACGGCTCACGTGCTGGCGCCACGCCGTCTCGCTGAACGGAGTGCCGTGCACGCCATGCCATCCCACGAAACGGCGGCGCTCCTGGCGTGCATGGCGCTGCCAGTCTTCGCGTGCGTGCTGGCCGGGCTGGTGGGGACGAACTACTACCATCGCTACGGGCTGTCCTTTATCGCCGGATTCGCCGGCCTGCTGGGAATGGCTGCGGCGAGACGGCCCGCGATCGGACTGGGCATCCTGCTTCTGCTGGCGGGGCAGATCGGCAGGGACTTCATCTCCTACGCACGAGCGACCTCGATACGCGAGCCCAGCACCTCATTCGAGGTGAGCACCAATGAGCCTGCCTTCCTGGCCAGATACGCCGCGATGGCCGCTGCACCGGACGCGAACGTACCCATCGTCCTGCTGGAAGGCCTGGAGTCACAGCCGACGTTCTACTATGCGCCCGCAGACGTCGCGTCACGCCTCGTGTACGTCGACTGGGAGAAGGACGATTTCGTCGCCAGGGACTACATCAGGCTGCGGAACTGTTGCGGCGCTGCCGTAAACGCCGCCTTCTTCTCCGATTTCGTGTCGTCACACGAAAGGTTCCTGGTGTTTGGCGGGCCGAACGTGGGGCTGCATGTCACCAGGCTGATCGCCGCAGGTGCGGTCATCACGATCAAGGGGATGGCAGGCAGGCACTCGCTGCTGGAAGTCACGGTCCCGAGGAAGGATTAGGCCTGACGATTCCCTTTCCTTCTTCAATCGTCACGGCCTGGTTGACCGGCACGTTCGCGACACGGTCCCTCGCGCCGCTCGGCCACTCGATGTCGATCGCCGACACGACCGGATCCTTCGCCAGGCCGAACGTCCGCGCCAGGTCACTCTCCGAGCAGTAGCTCGATCCGCTGCGGACGGCGCTCCACTGCGTGCCCGACGCGCTCCGGACGCGGACGACCGCCCCGATGCCGTTGCGGTTCGACGTCACGCCGCGCGTCCGAATCGAGATCCAGTTGTTCGTGTTCCCGCCGTCGTTCCTGAAGAGGTGCGCCGGGCCGTGATTCGTGGTGATCAGGACGTCGAGGTCGCCGTCGCCGTCGTAATCCCCGTAGGCCGCCCCCCGGCCAACGATGGGGCGGGTGAACGCGGCGCCGACGCTGCCGCTCGAGTCCTCGAACTTCCCCTGCCCGACGTTGCGAAACAGCAGGGGCGGCTGCCGAAACTGCACCTTCGACTGGACGTGGCCGATCTCTTCCTGGAGATGGCCGTTGGCGGCCAGGATGTCGGGGTGACCGTCCAGATCGTAGTCGAAGAAGAAGACGCCGAACGCCAGGGTCAGGAGGCTGGCGCGCCCCACGGCCGATCTCGGCGCCTCGTCGACGAAAAGCCCGTTCCCCTCGTTGTGATACAGACCGAGCATCTGATTCGGCGCGTTGCCGACCAGCAGGTGGGGCCGTCCCGACCTGTCGTAGTCGGAGAAGTCGGCGCCTCTCGCGCTGCCCGCGACGCCGTCTTCACCGTAGGCCACGCCGGCGGTGAGCGCCTGGTCGGTGAACGTGCCGTTCCTGTTGTTCCGGTACAGCCTGTGCGGCTGCGTATCGTTGGTCACGAACACGTCCGGCCAGCCGTCGACGTCGTAGTCGACGACGCTCACCCCGAGCGACTTGCTCGTCGGGTCGCCGATGCCTGCCTCGTGGCTGACATCCTCGAACCGGCCGCCGCCGAGGTTGTGGTAGAGCTTCGACGGGACGCCCCTGTAGGATTCCGGGGTGCAATACGACTTCGTCACGCCGTCGATCGTGCACCAGAGATCGCCCGCGATGGTCCACTGGACGTAGTTGCCGACAAAGAGATCGAGCCGGCCGTCGCGATCGAAGTCGAGCCAGGCCGCGCTCGTACCGAAGGCGGCGTTGGCGATGCCGGCGACCTTCGTGACGTCGGCGAACCTGCCGCCGCCCCGGTTGTGGAACAGGCGGTCGCCTTCGAGCGCCGTGATGTAGACGTCGTCGCGGCCGTCGTTGTCGTAGTCGCCCACCGCGACCCCCATGCCGTGCATCTCGACGTCGAGGCCGCTTCCAGCGGTGACGTTGGTGAAGGTGCCATTGCCGGTGTTCCGGAACAGCGCGCTCAGCGACCTTCGTCCCGTCGGGCGCCAGTCCCTGCCGTTGACGAGCAGGATGTCAAGACGGCCGTCGCCGTCAAAGTCCAGAAACGCCCCGCCCGATCCTAGCGTCTCGGGCAGGTACTTGTTTCCGCTGCGCCCGCTGTTGTGCGTGAAGGTGACGCGCGCCGCGGCCGTCACGTCGGTGAACGTCACGCGCACGGGCGGGCCGACCGCTCCCGGCGCGGCCGCCGCCGCCAGTGCTGCCACTCCCACCGTCCCCAGCAGCACGCGACAGGGCATCAGTTGCCGTCCTGTCGAGCCGCGCCAGCCTGCACCGGCCGGCGTGGCTCGAGGCCCGGCAGATGCCCGCTCTCGTGCTCGTGGATCTCCTGCCGCTCGATATTCTCTTCCGGCCGCTCGAGGCGTCTTGCGCCCGTAATCGCCTGCGACGACTCGTCGGCCTTGAACCGCAGGAAGAGCCGTTCCTCCCGTGCCGCCTCGTCTGCGCGGCCCAGCGCCCGGTAACACAGCATCGCGGTGAAGTGCAGCTGCACGTCTTCGGGATCGACACGGCTCACGCGCTCGAGCACCCCGAGCGCCTCGGCGTACTTCCGCTGGAGGAAGAGGAGCCGTGCGATCTGGTTGAGCACGACCCGATCCCGCGGGTACTTGGCCGCCACTGTCTCGAGCGACGTCAGCGCGCCCTCGTAGTCGCCGTCCGCCTTCTGGATCAGCGCCTTCCAGTAATAGAACCGCTCGACCAGCGGGGCGATCGTGAGCGCCCGATCGACGTATCGCCTGGCGCCAGCCGTGTCGCCCTCCTGGATCAGCGCCCGCGCCACGTTGATCCAGCCGTCCGCATACCCCGGGTCGGCGATCGTCACCTGCGTGAACGCGTACCCGGCGCCCCTGAGATCGCCCTGGAGCAGCAGGCCGATCCCCCAGTCGTTCCAGCGCTCGCGGTCCGCCTCCAGCACGACCGGCGTCCAGGTGGCAGGCGTCTCGATGTCGCCGAGCGGGGCGGTGGCCGTCGCCTCGGCCAGCACGGTGATGGGCAGGTCCGGGATGCGGTCCTTGATCTGTCCGGACACGTTCGCCGGGATGTTCGCCGGATCGAAGGAGTACCGCAGGCTGTTGTGCGACGAGCTCAGCAGGGCGGGGTCCTGTCCGGGTTCAGGCTCGCCCGCATACGCGAATTGCGTGTAGGCGTGCGCGAACTTCCGGTGGTTCAGCTTCGCGGTGAAGGTGATCGGCCCCTGCGCGTCCTTCGGGATCCGCACGCGGAAGTGCACCGCGTCTGCCGACCCGTGTGGAATGTGCCGGACGTACATCGAGGCGCGCGCCTGCCAGGTGTTCCGCTTGTCGATGGGGTTGCCCTTCGCATCGAGCAGCAACGACCGGTAGAAGTGCGACGCCTCGTCGACGGGACCCGTCCCCCCGTCCCGTACCTGGCCGCTCCAGAAGATCACCCGGCCCGAGCCGTCGCGTCCCTGCAGTTCGAGCCAGATGTCGAACGCATCCGCGGTGCCGCCGGGGAAGAAATGCCCGGCCCTGACGGTGCGCACCACCACGTCGACGCGAACCGTGGAGCCGGGGGCGAGCGCGGGCCGGACCCGGTCGACGGGCGCCGCCACGTTCCCGATCTCCCGACCCGGGCGTGTCTCCGCGGACAGCTCGTTGATGGGCGAGATCGCGAAGATGTCCACGCGGACGAAGCCCGACGTGAGAAACCGCTCGGTCTCCTTCAGCTGCGTGGCATCGTGGTTGACGAACGGCACGGCGGTGTTGGCCCCTCGAAACCGGTGCGAATGCACGGTGCCGTCCTCATGGCGACCCGGGTCCGTCGACGTGACGGGCGGCATGTGGCACCCGATGCACGCCGTCGCCTTTTCCGGGTAGTAGAAGGACCGCGCGCCCTGATGGGACACCCCGCTCGACTGCCAGCTGTCGTAGTCGTTGAACCCGCGGAGCCAGCGGTAGTTGTTGACGGGCACGTCCAGATGCGCCTTGTGGCACGCGGCGCAGAACTCGGACGAGTCCTCCCTCATGAACGGCTTCATGAACGAACGGCGGTGCGGCTTGGGGTTGAGATAGGTGACGAAGCGATCGAGCGCGCGAATGTAGCGGTTCCTGCTGGTGGCGAGCTCGTGCAGCGGCGGGTACTCGATCGTGAAGGCGCCGTTGCCCATGCTGCCCTCGACGTGGACGATCGAGTGGCACGACGTGCACGCGAGTCCGGCATGGGCCTCGGGCGTGTCGATCTGGTCCGTGACCGGCCGCTCGAACCGCCCGTTGAAGAACATCGCGTGGTCGTGGCACCCGGCGCACCACTTGCTCGGCGCCAGCCCGCCGACCGACTGCATGTACTCGACCGCCTTCCGATAGAACTGGTTGTTGAACGACGAGAACCGGTGGGCCGAGCCCTTCCACTGATCGTAGATGTCCCTGTGGCACTCACCGCAGATCGCCGAGTCCATGAAGAAGTCCGACGGGATGATGCCGCCCACGTTGGTCTTCGCCGCGGACGGAAAGAACGGAGACGCCGGCCCGCCGCCCTCGTCCTCCATCGACAGCGGCGCCGTCAGCGGGTTCACGATGCGATGGGACGGGTTCGGATGGAACTTCTGATACTGACGCACGCCGATGGGCAACAGGAACACGAGCGCCGTCGCCGCGACGGCGACGGCGCCGAGCGTCCGCACGCGACCGGACTGCGGCATCGCCCGCCACGCGGACGGCAGGGCGGCCACAGCGGCGACGAGTCCAGCCACGATGTGCGCGCGTAGTGCCCACCGGTGGTCGCTGATGTTGCCCCGGACGATCAAAACGATCGCGAAGCCCAGCGCCACCGCCATGGCCAGAGCGGCCGGGCCCAGCGTGCGCCGCAGAGCGGGCTCGCGCGCGAGGAGCACGGCCCCGCCGATCGAGACGGCGATGCCCAGTGCCAGATGCAGCAGCACGTTCGCAACGTAGAAGACCGTCGGCGAGGCGAACGCCCACACGTACGCCGTATTGACGAGCAGGACGATGCCGCTCACCGCGAGTGCGGACGTGAGCGCAGAACGCTGTCGAGACATGGACGCTCGCACCAGCCTAGCCTGATCGCGGGCCGACGCGCATTCGAAACGCACGTCCCATCGCCCGCGTCATGAGCCAGGGCACGTGGATGCACGCGATATAGAACCATCCGGGGAATCGTGACGCCGCAGCCTGCAGTCTGGCCGACTGCACGTACGAGTCCCGAATGCGCGTGCCGAGCTCCGTGAAGTTGCGCCACGCCGGACGGGGCTGCAGAAGCTCCCAGCTGGCGGCTTCGAGCAGCCAGCTGGGCACGGGGCCGGACTTGGGGACCACCATCGCCTTCGACAACAGGAAGCGAAGCGTCATCCGCTCACAGAAGCCGGGGCGGGCCTCGTGGCGCAGCGTGCGCAGCGCCGCCGCTGGGATCGGCAGCCCGATCACCTCTTTCGACAGATAGAGGACGTAGTACAGCCGTTTCGCCATCCGATAGGCGCGCGCCGACGAGAGGACGGCGTCCCAGTCGAGCGGGTACCGCCTGATCGTTTCCATCACGTCACTCGGGATGCGCAGCGTCGGCTTGTGCCCGACGTCCTCGAAAAAGTGCGCGCACAGGTGCAGCAGCAGGTCCTCCGGCGCCAGCACACGAGCGGCCACGCCGGCAATGCGCGCGGGGCGGGACCGGCGCCACAGATCGGCGATGGGCAGCTGCACCGGCGAGAAGGCGCCGACGATGTGGGAGTGGATCTCGATCATGCATGCGCCGTCGCGGGACCTGCGAGGAGCGAGATGCTGGTGATGCGCCGCATACCACTCCGGGGCCTTGATCTTGCCGTCTTCCGGCACCCGCGGGTAATCCATGGCGTCGAGCATCCGGTCGACGGCCTGCAGGTGTTCCGATTGGATCAGCAGATCGAGATCGACCATCTGCCGCAGCCCGCGATCGGCGTAGACCTCTTCGACCAGGGCCGCTCCCTTCAGGACGATGACTGGAATCCTCTTCTGCCCGCAGGCCGACAGGATTCGCGCGAGGTGTCCAAACAGGGTCTCGTTCCGGCGGGCGTTCGAGAGATAGGCCCCTTCGAACATCTGCAGGGCTTCTGCAGGGATGTCCGCGGATCCGGCCGCGCCCTTCAGGGCCGCATCCACCATCGGGGCGATGCCGCACCGACTGGCACGCTCGCGAAGCGCCCGCCAGTCGAGATCGCCGCTGGCCAGCGCCCGCACACGCGCCGGGTCGGCGTCCGTTCGGGCGCAGAGAATCAGGAACCGGGTCTCGCGGCGCCGGAAGGGCATGGAACTCCGCCGCCCATGATACGTTGGGCGTTCATGCCGGGGGGACCGCTTCGACCGTCGATGCTGGCATTCGGCGTCGTCGGTGCGACCGCGCCTGAAAGCGCTCTCGCTGACAAGCTGGTCGATCTCACGATCTCCTGGTGTCGCTACACCTACCGCGGGCCGATCCTGCTCGCTCCCACCGTCGACGCCGTCCTCGGTCACGCGCTGGCGCGCGGATTCCGCCACTGCTTCATCCAGTTCGCCGGCCACGTCGTGCGCGAGCGGTGGGACCCGGGGTCGTCCGCGCCCGATCTCACGAGCGCCCTGGCCGACTTCGCGGAACGCGAGCCGTATCTCGTGGCGGCATACACCGAGACCAGCCCCGAGGGCCGCCGGGCACTGTCAACACGGTGCCTGCTCGTGGACCTCGCACGCTACCGGGAGGCCGGCTCGCCTCCGTTCGGCGACGCGCTCATCGCCGCCTGCGATCGCGGCGGGCTGCCGGTGCGGGACATTGAGCCGCTGCTGCGTGGACGGACGCTCGACCTCGGCGCGTCGTGTCCGACGCGCGCTCAGGCGCTCGCGCCGTATGTCGGACGCGGCGGCGCGCAGGCGGACCTGGATCCCGAGAACCTGAGGCAGGACGAACGGCTGGACGAGAACCAGCGGGAGTTCCTGGGCGTCATCGCCAGGCAGACCGCCAACGCGCGGAGGGGCGTGTTCCTCTGGAACATCGAGTCGTACGACGATGTCGCCGCGACGGGAGGCGCGGATGGGGCAACCGGCACACTCTACTCAGTCGCCGCCGGCTTCAAGCCGAACGCGATCCTGCACAGGCACGGATTCGACGCCGGCACCCGGGTCGTCTTCCTCGATTACAGCCCGCAGGCACTCGCCGTGCGCCGCCGGCTGGTCGAGGAGTGGAACGGCGATCACTTTCCCGGATTCGTGCGCTATCTCTTCGCGAAGCACCCCTCTCCCGGCACGTACTATCACCTGTGGGGCGATGCGCCGCCCGAGGCGCTCGACTGGCGCGACGCCGAGCTGGCCTGGCGGCGGGAGCTGGAATGGTGGGGAGGCGCCGAGGCCTTTCGACGCCACTGGAACGCGTATCGCCGGCTGCCGCATGCCTACATCGAGTGCGACCTGCTGACCGATCCCGCGCCGGCGCTCCGCGAGGTCGCGCGAGATCCCCGCCCGCACGACATCGTCTGGTGGAGCAACGCATTCTTCACGATGTACGGCAACTGGTACTACTCCCAGCGGGCACGTCAGGCGAGCTACGAACGCTGGATGGCCGGCCTGGCCGCGGCAAACGGGGAGGCGCTGGTCTACGGTTCCGATTACGCGAATGCCAGCGTCAATGGGCTCCGCGCCGGAGACTATTGGTCTCGGTACAGGGAGACTAAACCGGGCTTCCTCGAGCCGGCCGCGCTACATATCACCGAAATCCGCATGTAGTCCCGTTGGCATCCAGGTTGCCCCGTTACTTCTACCTTTCACGGATTCACCCCGTCGGCAAGTGGGGCTTGCGGGCATGATCATCACCGCGACAGACACCCCGGCTCCGCTCGCTGTCAGCCTGGCAACGCGGGGCGACGCGGGCGTCTTCGTCCGCCACCGCGGGCCGATCACGTGCGTGACCGGCGTTCCAGGCACCCGCCGGGCCGTGTCGTCCGGATATGACGGCGCCGTCGGGATGGTCGATCTCGACGCCGGCGGCATGACGCTGCTCGGTTATCACGATCACCTGGTCAACCGGATTGCCGTCAACGACTCCGGCACGCTGGCGGCGTCGGCAGGCTCCGACTACAGCATCTACATCTGGGACCTCCGCCGCGGCGTCTGCGCAAACGTGCTCATCGGGCACGCCGACGACGTGGAAGACTTCGCGTTCGCGGGCGCCACGCTCGGGGTCTCGGCTTCGCGGGACCGGCGGGTTCTCGTCTGGGATCTGGCAACCGGCGCGATCGTTCGCGCGCTCGACGGTCACGAGCGGGACGTGCTCTCCGTGGTCTGCCACGATGGGCGCGTCTACACGTCTGGCGACGACATGACCCTTCGCATGTGGGATCTGGAGACCGGCCGGATGCTGCGCATGTGGGGGCCGTTCGAGCACGAGACCGATTCCTGCGCGGTCGATCCGATCCGGGGTCGCGTGATCCTGGGGTGCGATGACGGGGTTCTTCGCGTCCTCGACATCGCATCAGGCGCCCCTGCGGCCACGATTCCCGCCCACGCGTGCGGCATCAAGCGGGTCGCGGCCTCGCCGGCGACGGGAGCGCTTCTATCGGCCGCCTACGACCAGCGCGTCCTGATCTGGAACGCCGACACCTTCGAGCAGGAGGTCGAGCTGGAGCGGCATCCGGCGACATGGGAACGGTCGTTCAACTGGTCCCCCGACGGCCGCTCGATTCTGGCGGGTACCTTCGAAGGGACCGTGATCGAGTGGGACGCGGCCAGCGGGCGCCGTCTCCGCGAGATCGGAGACGGCCGCGGGAACGCCTGCCTGAACGAAGTCTCGTCGAACGCCCGCGGCGACATCGTCACCGTCAGCGACGACGGCGTCGTGCGGCTCGGTCGCCTCACGCCAGGCGAGGCGCGATGGACGGCCGAGACGGCGCCGGCCGCAGGGCGCGTCCTGATGAACGCCGTCACCATGGACGACGCGCACGATCTGGTCATCGCGGGAGCCCACGACCACACGCTGCACATCTGGACGCACGCAGGCCATGCATTGCGGGACGAAGTCTGCGTCCCGCTCGGCCAGGGCCCGATCAACGCGGTGCGCGTGTCTCGTCATCCTGGGTCCGCGGCTGAAGCGTTTGTCGCGTGCTACAGCGGCGCCGTGGTCCGCGTGACTCGTGAGGGCGCGGTTCGGGGCATCATCCCCGCGCATGACGGCGCCGTGAAGGCGCTGCGGCTGCATCCGACGCTTCCGATCGGCGTCAGCTGCGCCGCGGACGGAACGCTGCACTCATGGAGCTTCGAGGGCGAGCGCCTCCATCGCTATCTGGGACACACCGCGATCGTGGACGACGTGGACATCGACCCGTCCGGCCGCCTGATCGCCAGCGCCGGACGAGACTTCACGCTGAAGCTGCACGACGTGCACAGCGGCCATCTCGTCGATCTCCGCCCGCTCGGACACAAGTCGCCCAAGGCGGTCTGCTTCTTCGACGAACAGACGGTCGTGGTGACCAACTACTGGGGCATGGTCTTCCGGTACGACGTCCGCACGGGCGAGCTGATCCGGCGGCAGATCGCGCACAACGGGCTCAGTTGTGCGGCGCGCTGCGGCGCCTTCGTCGCAGCGACGTCCTACGACGGGGCCGTGTACCTGGTGCGGCCCGACGACCTTTCGGTGGTCAGCGTCCTGCGCGCCATGCAGCAGCGGCTCCATCCGCCGACGTGGGCCCCCGCGAGCGAGGCATCGTGACGAAGTTCGTGATCGTGGCTGCTGCGCGCAGCGGCAGCAACCTGCTCTGCACGCTGCTCGATTCGCACCCGCGCGTGCTCTGCCATCACGAGCTCTACAACCCGGCTGGAGTGTTCTACGCGCTCCGGCTTCGGGGCGGCGCCTTCACGCTGGGGACGCTGGAGGAGCGGGACCGCGATCCCCTCGGTTTTCTTCCGCGCGTCTGGGACGCGGATCTCGGGCATTCCTGCGTCGGGTTCAAGATGACGCGAGGCCAGCACCCGGCGGTGCTGGACGCCGTGCTGGGCGATCCGGGCGTGCGCACGATCGTGCTGCGCCGGGCGAACCGGCTCAAGACCTACGTGTCGGAGCAGCGCGCCCAGGCCACAGGGGTCTGGGAGGCGTACGACCACGCCGACGTGCCGAAGGACCGCCCGCTGGTGCGCGTGGATGTCGCCGCCCTGCGCCAGCACATCGCGGAGCAGGAGCTGTTCTATGCCGGCGTGGATGCCGCCCTCGCGCAGTCGGGGGCGCCTGCGCTGGCGGTGACCTACGAGCGGCTCTTCGATCCGGACGAGCAGGCCCGAATGCTCGGGTTTCTTGGCCTGCGCGACACCCGCGTGCCGCTCTCCGCGGCCAGCATCAAGCAGAATTCCTCCGATCTGCGCGATCTGATCTCCAATTTCGACGAGCTGGCGAGCGCGCTTCGCCACAGCGCATGCGAAGCCGAGCTTCGTGATCGGGCCTCATGACCGCGGCACAATGGATCGATGAGTCGTGATGGGACCGAGCCGTTCGCGCTGGAGCACGTCAACCTCACGGTCGGCGACCTTCAGGACAGCATCCGGTTCCTGACCACCGCCTTCCCCGGTCTGCGCGTACGCGGCCGTTCACCGATCGGCGTGTCGCCGGCATGGGCGCACCTGGGAACGGACACGCAGTATCTCGCCCTCAGCGAGGCCACCGCGGATCGGCCGCCGGGAACCCCGGGCGCGCCCGGCTTCAAGCACGTGGGCTTCGAGGTTCGGGACGCGGAGGCGCTTCGGACCCGGATGCTGGCGGCCGGCTTCCGGGAAGGCTACATCGCGCCCGGGCATCCACACCGGCGCCGCGTGTACTTCCTGGATGCGGACGGCAACGAGTTCGAGTTCGTGGAGTACTTCAGCCGCGATCCTGCCGAACGCAACGCGTACGAGCCCTAGAACTGGGAGAGCTGTGACGGGTGGGCCAGGGCCCGACTGAGGTCGCGCAGCAGCCGCTTCTCGTCCGCAGCCCCCCGGAGCACGATGACGTTCTTCCCGGCGCCCTGCCTGGCGAGCACAGCGGCCATCATCGGCCTGGTGTGATGCGCATAGCGCCAGATGTAGCGGACGAACGCGACCGTGAACCGCTCCCCCGGCGGGGCATCCGCACGCGGGCGGCGCCGCAGCAGCACGGCGCGCACGAACGCCCGCCAGAGGCACAACACGCGCGACCGCTCCACGATCACGACGCTGTCCGCGGCGGGGAGCCGGAGATGAAGCGTGCTTTCGTAGGTGCCGTCCATGATCCAGCGCGGCTCGCGGACGAGGGTCTCGAGCAGCGTGCGCCATTCGGCCGGAGGCCGTGACGTCCGCCAGCCGGGCTCCCAGAACAGGGCGTCGAGGTGCTGGATCGGGCGATTCAGCATCGGCGCGATCCGGCGGACGAGATGAGACTTTCCGGCTCCGCTGGGACCCAGTACGAGAATCCGATCCGATCGGCCAAGCCGGGCGATCGCCTCAATCCAGCCCGCCCCGGTGTCCGGAGCCTCGTGGGGAAACCTCACAGGCCTCGCGGCGCGCAACGCCTTCGATCCCACCAGCCTACGCTGCTCCCGCTGCGAGGAGCCGCTGCTCGATCGGCTCGACGCCGATGCCCGTCACGTATCGGAGCGCCGCAGCGCGCGAGTCGCGCGAGCACCGGGCGTACCGTTCGCGATCCGAGACCAGCGCGTCGAGGGCCGCGAGCCACGGTCCGAGATCCTGGGGAGGAGAGGCGAAGACGCCGTCGCGCCGCTCGGCGGGCCGCACCGGGAGCACGAACTCGACGCCCTGCTTCGCCTCCGGAAGCCCGCCCACGTCGCTCGCCATCGCGGGGATGCCGCGGAGCATCGCTTCCACCACGATGAGGCCGAAGGCCTCCGGCCAGAGCGATGGCGCAAGCAGAATCCGCGTCCTCGCCAGCACGTCGTCGATGTCGTCGGCCGGCGGCAGAATGCAGACGTTCGGGATCGCGGCCAGCTCGGCGAGGAGCCCTGCGTCGGCGCCCCACGTTGGCACCACCGCGAAAGCGATGTCCGGCCGGGCAGCCGCCAGCCCCGTCAGGATGCCGACGCCCTTCTCGACGCAGGGGTTCACGAGCGTCACGAACTCACCGTCCCACCTCCCGAGCAGCGGGAACGGGCCCGGGCCGTAGACGGGAGGCGCGAACCCGGCCGCCTCCACTCCGCCATGCTCGCGCAGGTAGGCCGGAAGCTGGCCGACCGCCATGACCGCGTGGCACCGTCGCACGAGGGCCGCCTGCTGTGCGCTCGGCCTGGCCGCGTCCGGCCCGAACGGCATGTGCATCACCGTCTGCGCCAGGAAACAGACGCGCGCGCCGGCGTCGAACGCCGCGTCGAGCAGGACGCGGTGGCGGTCGTCGGACACGATGACCCAGTCGGGGACCCACCGCGCGATCCGCGCGGCGATCGCCGATCGCCAGGCGTCGCGTCCGTCGCCTTCCGGCACACGCTCGCGAAAGCTTGAAACGCTGACACCCCTGAATTCATAGTCGAACACGTCGCCGGCCTCGATCGGCGCGATCCCGCGCCCGGTCATCTCGGCGGCGAACTCCTCCAGCGTGGCAGGCCCTGCCCTTGTGGTGAGGGCGGGGGCCATCAGGCTGCACTCGTGCCCGCGCCGGGCGAGCTGCTCCATCAGCATCCGGGTCGTCTTGTTGCCCCCGCCCAGCGACGGAAGGTGGACCTGGTCCTGGAGGAGAAGGAGCCGCATCACCGCGGCGCGGGATTGCGCGTCACGATTGCCGTGCCGTAGCTGATCGGGAGATCGACCACCCCGTAGCGGCCCTCGGCGCGAATCTCTTCGATGAGTCGAGGCACGCCGCACGGCGGACGGAAGTTCTTCGTGTCGTGCAGCGTGATCACGCCACCGTCAGAAACCAGCGGCGCGTAGAGATCCCAGTCCTGGCGGGCCCCCTCGTAGTGATGGTCCGCGTCGATGTGAAGGTAGTCGATCCGGAGCCCGGCCGGCACGAAGACGTCCCGGCACGCGTCGGCCGTGAGCCGCGCCACGATCTCGACGTCGGGGAAGTTCGTGCGGAAGGTCGAGTCCGCAGGCGCCCAGTACGGCGTGCCCCAGATCTTCACCTTCTCTCGCGGAACCTCGTTGAGTCCGTCCACCAGGATCGTGCGGGCGCCCTCGAGGCCCAGATCCCGCTGCGCCTGCCGCATCATGCGCGGCACGAAGCCGCCGCCGGATCCGAGGCAGACGCAGATCCGCGCCCTCGTCGAGTAGGCGAGCCCGTAGTAGAGGAGGCCCGCGCCCAGGTACTCGGAGCCATTCTGGGAGCCGTGACCGCGGCAGAACGGATCATCCACCGTGAGAACGGACGTCACGAACGTCGTATCGAGGAGTCCCATGCCACGCACCGTTCAGGTTCGCGATCTCCTGATATGAGGATCGCGGACGCGACGATCCCGTTGCGGAAGTTCCCGAGGTCCAGCCGCTCGTTCGGCGCGTGGGCGTTCTCGTCGGGAAGGCCGCGCGCCAGGCGCGTTCAACCAGTCGCCGTCATCCGCCGGAGCGGCGTCGTCTGGGCCTGCGCGATTCCAAGAGTTCCAGTATAGGTGGCCCCGCCGGGGGTCGAACCCGGACGGCCGTTGCCGGCCAGCGGATTTTAAGTCCGCAGCGTCTGCCAGTTCCGCCACGGGGCCATGTTCATCGTGCATCCGCGAGCCACGCCGACAACGGGGCGGCCTGCCGCTCCGCCAGCGCGGCGCAGCTCTCGATCCGCTCCAGCGCGCGGCTGAGCGTCCGGGCGGCCGTCGGCACGGGGTGGTCCTGGAAGAAGCGGCGCACCTCGTGTGCCGCGTCGGTCGAGCAGAAGCTCCCGACCGAGCCGACGACGCCCGGCAGCCCCTGGAACGTGCCCAGCTTGTCGGACACCCGCGTCCAGTGCTGCTTGACGAACGTCCAGGCGCTGTCGCGGGAGGACGACCCCATCACCCCCGCAATGAGCTGCGCCGTGTCCTGCGACCGCACCTCGTCGGACAACGCGTACTCGAGGGTGCGACCGGCGAGGGCCTGGTCCCTGAAGGACGACAAGGTGCCCAGGAACCGGTAGTACTCCTCCGGCACGGATGTCAGCTCGCGCAGGCGCCCCTGGAAACGCTCGTAGAGCGCGGCATCGCCGGAGAGGGCGGCCACCTGGAGCACGGTGGACACCAGGCCTGGAGCCATAGCCGAGGGATCGGACAGGTACCGGAGCGCCAGCTCCCGAGCCCGCGCCTGCACCGCTTCCACGCCGGCCGTGACACCGAGCAGCCGCACGAGCGTTGCACGGCGCGTCTGGCGCTGGTCCGAATCGTCCGCGGGGCCGGGGAACTCCATGGCATCGAGCGCAGGGCCGAACGTCGTCCGGATCCACGCGCGCAGCCGCTCGCGGTCGTCGGGCCGGGCGACATACGCCATCGCGTAGGCGAGCCGCCCGGCGATGTCGCCGATGACCTCCGGCGCTTCGTCATCGGCCAGCGCCGCGGCGACGTCGAGGTAGACGCCGATGTCGTGCCGGCCGGCGCGGACCAGGGCCCATTCGTCGCCGAGCAGCCGGAGGCGCTCCGCCGTGGTCAGCGTGAGGTCCGGGTCGCGTGCCAGGGCGCGGGCGGCATCCGGCGCGTATTCGCTGATGTAGTAGCCCACGCTGTGAGGGTTGACGAACACGGGTGCCCCGCAACCCGGCACCGACACGGTCTCTTCCGGCTTCGCGATCACGCGACACGTGGCGTCAGCCCGGTGCGCGGAGCGGACGCACACCGGGATCGACCAGATTTGCGGCGCAGGTGTTGGGGCACCCGGCGCCGAGGTGAATCGCGACTGTCGGAGGGTCAAGGTGGTCGCAGCGGCCGTGCAGGCGGTGGCAACCTCCAGGACCGGCGCCCCGATCTGCGTGACGAAGCTCGCCATGATGTCGGCGACCGGTTTCCCGGCAACCGCCGCCACTTCGTTCCAGAAGTCCTCGCCGGTCGCGTTGCCGTACGCGTGCCTGCGCAGATACGAGATGACCGCGCCGCGGAAGGCCTCCTCCCCGACGAAGCGTTCCACCATGCGGATGACGGCGGCGGCCTTCTCGTACGCGATGGCGTCGAAGACCTGTCCGATGTCGGCCGGTGTGTTCGCGCTGGCGCGGATCGCGCGCGTGGCCTGGAGCGAATCGGTGGACAGCGCGCCGTCCGTGTCCTGCGCGTCGTCCAGGTGCGTGTCCCAGTCGGGGCGCCACTGCTGGAGCGGCTTGTTGGCGAGCCAGGTCGCAAACCCCTCGTTGAGCCAGATGTCGTCCCACCACCGCATGGTCACCAGGTTGCCGAACCACTGGTGCGCGATCTCGTGCGACACGATGGAGGCGACCGTCTTGCGCGTGCCGAGCGAGGCGCGCGCGGGGTCCGCCAGCAGGCGCGATTCGCGGAACGTAATGGCGCCCGCGTTCTCCATCGCACCGGCGGCGAAGTCGGGCACGCCCACGATGTCGAGCTTCCCGAACGGGTAGGGGATGCCGAAGTACTCGTTGAAGAAGCGGAGTTCGTAGAGCGCGGCCTCCAGGGCGAAGCCCGTGAGCCCCTGCTTGTCCGGCGTGGCGCACACGCGGACATCCACGCCGTCGGCCGTGCCGGCGCGGCAGACGAAGTCACCCACCAGCATCGCCACGAGATACGTGGACATCTTCGGCGTTCTGGCGAATCGCAGCGTGTGCGTGCCCGGATCAGGACCGGGCTCGTCCGAGAGCAGCGCCCCGTTCGAGATCACCGTGTCGCCGGCCGGCGCGGTCACCGAGATGTCGAACGTCGCCTTCAGCGCCGGCTCGTCGAAGCAGGGGAACGCTCTGCGCGCGTCGGTCGGCTCCATCTGCGTCACCGCGTATTTCCGGCCGTTCGCCGTGCTCAGGTAGAAGCCCCGCAGCTTGTCGTTGAGGACCCCGCTGAAGGTGATGTCGATGGTGATCGGCCCGGCCGGCATCGCCTCGGCCACCTGCAGCGTCGCGGTCTGCTGCGCCTCGTCCAGGCGCACGGACGCGGCCTGCGTGCGCCCGTCGGCGGTGATGGCCACCGACGAAAAGGTGATGTCGAGCGCGTGAAGCGTCACGGCGGCTGAGGGCCGCGTGAGCCGCGCCTCGATGCGATCCGTGCCGCGGAAGGTGTCGGTCGTGAAGTCGGGCGCGAACCAGAGCGTGTAGTGCTCCGGCACGACCAGGTCGGGCAGGCGCTGCCCGGCCGCCGCGTGCGCCAGCAGGAGGAGGATGCCGGTCACGACTACCCGGAGGCGAGTAAGAACGACAGGGCCGCGCATGGCGTCACCTTAGCAGAGGTTCGCCGGGAGCGCCGTAGATTCAACGGTTTCCGGGCGATCCGGGTGGCCGGCACGATCCTGGCTACGGGGACTGGTCGAGGAGGTCACGGACATGCGCAGACTGATGACGGTCATGCTTGGGTGTGCGGCCCTCTCGACGGGCTGTTCGGCGGGCACATCGGCTCACGACATGGACGGGGGAGAGGCGGCGGCACCGGCGCACCGCGAGGTGTCCATACCCCCGGGTACGGTGCTCGCGCTGGAGCTGCAATCTACGGTCTCATCCGAACACAGCCGGCTCGAAGACCCGGTGCGGGCGACGCTGCGTGCGCCGCTGATGCTGGAAGGCGTCGAGGTGCTGCCGGCCGGCTCGGTCTTCACCGGTCACGTGACGGCCGCGGAGCGGGCGGGCCGTGTGAAAGGGCGCGCGCGTATCGCGTTCCGTCTCACGGAGGTGGAGATCGACAACGTGTCCCACAACGTCGCCGCCGAGCCGGTCGCACGTCGGGCCGAGGCCACAAAGGGGGACGATGCGAGGACGATCGGGATAGGGGCGGGTGCAGGAGCCGCGCTGGGCGCGATCTTCGGAGGCGGCAGTGGGGCGGCCAGGGGTGCGGCGATCGGTGGCGCGGCGGGAACCGGCGCCGTGCTGGCCACGCGCGGTGCGGACGTCGAACTCGTGGCGGGCAGCTACGTCACGACGCGGCTGACAGCGCCTCTCACGCTGGGCGTGCCGCGCCGGTAGTCGGGTGGCGCGGCTGCCAGGAGCGTGTCGAACAACGCCAGTTCACACGCGGCCCTGGCCTCGTGGTCGGGACGGTTGACGTTGCCGTTAGGATGGTCGTCGTGCCGGTCCGGCTCGCGCCCCTCGCCCGCCTGGTCCTGCCCGCCCTCGCGCGCGACCGGGTGCGCCGCGTGGGGCTCGTGGTCCTGGCCCTCGGCACGGGTGGGGTGGCGTTCGGCCTGCGATACCTGCTGTTCAGGGACTTCGCGAACGACCACTACCAGCACCTCGCTCGGGCGCAGCAGATGCTCCTCGGGGGCTTGCCGGTACGGGACTTCGCGGAGTCGGGTCTGCCGCTCACGGCCGGCCTGTCCGCATTGGCGCAGCTGCTGCTCGGCCCGGGCCTCCACAGCGAATTGATCTGGATCGGCGCGGCGTTTGCGCTGGCAGCGGGTCTGTCCGTGGTGGCGGCAGTCAGGACCAGCGGATCGCTGGTACTCGCGCTGGTGGGCGCCGCCGTGACCGTTCTCGCTTTCCCCGTCAGCTACAGCTATCCGAAGCTGCTGCCCTACGTGGCCGCGTTCCTGGCGATGATCGCGTACGCCGCAAAGCCCGGTGCGGGCCGGATGGCGCTCCTCGCGGTCCTCGTCGTGGCGGCCTTCCTGCTGCGTCACGACCACGGGTTCATCATCGGGGTGTCCGTCGCTGCGGCGATGACCGTCTGCCACTGGCCTGCCCGCGAGGCGATCGGCCAGGTGACGCGGTTCGTGGCCATCGGGTTGCTCCTGGTGAGCCCGTACCTGCTGTGGGTTCAGGCGTACCAGGGCGTGGCTGCCTACGCGAGCGATGCGCTTGCCCTGGGCGCCCGGGAGGCCGCGAGGGCGGACTGGGGCGTGCCACGGTTGTCCATCGACCCCACCCAGCCGATCCTTGTACCGCTCGTGACGCCCTGGCGGCCGGTGGTGACCCTGCGTTGGGCCCCGGGAACGCTCCCCGCCGCGCGCGAGGCCCGCGAGCTGGCGCACGGGCTGCGGCGCAGGGCCGAAGACGGACCTCAGACCTGGCGTTACGAGCTGAGCCGCTGGGCCACCGGGGACATCGAGCGGCTCGTGACCGACCCCATCGTCGCGGACACGCACGGCATCGATCGGGTGGAGTACGCGCTGGTGAGGCGCAGTCCCGGGCTGATCGAGCGGATGCTCATGCGGGTCCGGATCCTGCCGGGTGCCGGGCTTCTCTCGATCGAGAACGGTGTGGCGATGGTCTACGCGCTGGCCTGGGCGCTTCCGCTGGCGGCCGGGCTGGGTCTCTGGCGCGGATGGTCGCGCTTGCCACGTGCCGTCCGCGCGGTTGTCGTCATGGCAGCCGTGGCGCAGGTGATCATGAACCGGTCGATGCTCCGTGACCCGCTCTCCACGCGAGTGCGGGACGTGGTCCAGCCGTTCGCCGTCCTGCTCCCGTTCGTGGTCTCGAGTCTCTGGCACGTGGAGAGCGGCCATTTCAGGAATCTGGCACGGGTGCTGGCGGTCGCTGTGCTCGCGGTCGCCGTCGGAGGCACCTGGCGAGTGGGAGAGCTGCAGGAGCGCGTGGAGGAGGCGGGGTTGTTGACGGGAAGATGGGCGGGTATCCGTGCCCAGGCGGCAGATGTGCGTCAGGGATTCGAGCCGCCGAGGGAGAGGACGGGCCGCGTCACGGAACCGCTCGCGGAGTACCTCCGCGACTGCAGCATGCCGGGTGATCGCCTGCTCCCGATGACGTTCGCTCCCGAGATCTTCTTCGCTTCGGGCCGCGGCTTTGCCGGCGGTCATGAGTCGCTGGTACCCGGGTTCTACACGTCCCCGGACCAGATCGCGCGGATGCTGGCGCGGCTGCGCCACGAGCGTGTGCCGTTCGTCCTCCTGGACTCGGAAACCGAGGATGAGGTGTCATCGAACTGGGCGCCCGTTGCCGCGTACGTACGCAGCCGGTATCGGGAGGTCGCCAGGCATTCACAACGGGGACTCGACGGGAAGGAGTACATCGTCCTGGCCGATGCCCGGGCCCCCGTGGCCCGCGCCTACGGCGAACGGGAACTGCCGTGCTTCGCAGCGGAGGGTTGACGCGATCCGCCAGGCGACGCTCTACTTCACGGCGGCAAGCGATCGGGTGACGCCGAGCACGGCCGCCACCACCGGCTCCGCGGACTCGCGCGAGGCCAGGAAGGGCTGTGCAGGATCGCCGGGCGTTCGTACCTCGGTGATCGGCACGGTGAGCGTGGCGGCAGCCGCGTCGGCCAGGATCGTGTCGAGCGAGGCCAGCTCGCGCGCCGCCCTGGCCAGGTGGTCGGGGCGGTTGAGGAACGCCCGGAGCGCACCGCTCGAGGCCGGCGGCAGGCCGTTGGCATCCCGGGCCAGCGTGTCGCTGGCCCGAAGCACGCCGATTCTGGCGAGCCAGGGTGCCCATGGCAGGAAACGCGCGAGCGTGGCCACCCGGCTGGCCCGATCGCTGCCGCTGCCATCGGGCGTGGCATCGTCCACGAGCACGAGCGCGGCCACGTCGGACGGGTAGTCGGCGGCGAACTGCCGCGCGTAGGCCGCGCCGAGCGAGGCACCGACCAGGACGTACGGAGGCTCGAGTCCGGCCCCGGCCAGCAAGGCGTGCAGCTCACGCTGGATGTTGGAGGTTTGGAACGGGCCGTCGCTGGACTCGCTCCACCCCAGCCCCGCCCGGTCGTAGCTGCACGCCTGCGTGCGGGCGGCGATCTCCGGCTGGACCCATCCCCACGCGGCCGACATGCCCGCTTCCGGGGCCTCGAAGACGACCACCGGCCGCCCTTCGCCGCTGCAGTAGACGTGGAGCTGGTGATCGCCCACCTCGACACGCCGGCCGGGCGCGGGGAAGTCGCGCCGCTCCCGGGACGTGGCCACGCCCTGATAGGTCATGCCGGCCAGCAGCAGGAGAACCAGGACGATTCCGGCGGCGATCGCCACGCGTCGCACGTGCGCGTACATCGGGGAGGGCAGAGGCCTAGAGCTCCGACTCGCGCAGCTTGTACTTCTCGATGCGGGAGTAGAGCTGCGAACGGGTGAGGCCGAGCAGCCTGGCGGCCCGGGACTTGTTGTGGCGGGCCTGCGCGAGCGCCTTGACCACGAGGGAGCGCTCCACCGATTCGAGATCGATCCCGCCCGGCGGCAGCACGGGTTCCGAGGGCGCCACGCGCGCCGCGGGGGCGCCGGGAGCCGTGAACGGGAGATGCTCGCTGCGGACCGCGCCGCCGTCCGCCAGGATCACGGCGCGCTCGATGGCGTTCCGCAGCTCGCGGATGTTGCCCGGCCAGTGGTAGGCCACGAGCGCCGCGCGCGCGTCCCTGGTGAAGGTGACGGACGGACGGCCCATCGTGCGGCCGATCTCGTCGGCGAACTCGGTGGCGAGTTCCAGGATGTCTTCCGGGCGCGTGCGCAGCGGCGGCAGCGCAATCTCGAACACGCCGAGGCGGTAGTACAGGTCTTCCCGGAAGTCGCCGCGGCGGATCGCGGCGGAGATGTCGCGGTTGGTGGCGGCGATCACGCGGATGTCCGCCTTCTGCAGGCGCGTACCCCCGAGGCGGACGAACTCCCGTTCTTCGAGCACGCGGAGCAGCTTGGCCTGCAGAGACACCGGCATCTCGCCGATCTCGTCGAGGAACAGCACCCCGCCGTTGGCCTGCTCGACGCGGCCGGGCCTGGCGGCCACGGCGCCGGTGAACGCGCCGCGCTCGTGGCCGAAGAGCTCCGACTCGAGCAGCGGCTCGGGCAGGGCGGCGCAGTTGATGGCCACGAAGGGGCCGCTGCTGCGCCGGGACGCGTGATGGATGAAACGGGCGATGACCTCCTTGCCCGTCCCGGACTCTCCCGTGAGCAACACCGTCGTCTCGGTCGGGGCGACTCGCGCCGCCTGACCGAGGACATCCTTCCAGACCTGAGAGGACCCGATCACCCGGCGCCGGCCTTCGCGAGCCTCCAGCTCGCGCCGGAGGTCGGCCACCTGCGCCTCCAGACGGGCGGCCGTCTCGCGGGCCTCGGCGTCGCGCCGGGCGGCTTCCGACAGACGCTGGTGCGACAGCGCCAGCGCGACGTACCCGCCGACCCGCCTGGCGAAGTCCACGTCGTCCTCGGTGAAGTGGTCGGGTTCCCGGGACAGGAAGAACAGGGAGCCGAACACGTCGTTCTGCAGTGGCAGCGGGACGCGCAGCGCCGATCGGGCGCCGACCCGCCTGAGGAGCCGGCCGCGGATCGAGGCGGGATCGATCTCGGTCTGCGCGTCGCGGACCACGTACTCGTCGCGGTTCAACTGTGCCCGGTCGCCGCTGTCGACGAGGGCCATCGGCTCCCAGAAAGCCGGGTCGGGCACGGACGCACCCGCCAGGGCGTGCACGCGAAACGTCCGGCCGTCGGAGGCCCAGGCGGTGAGCGCCAGCACGTCGTGCGGCAGGGCCCCCTGCACGACGTTCGACACGTCGTCGAACACGCTGCGGATGTCGAGCGCGCCGGCCACGGTCTGCAGCAGCCGCTCCAGGCTCTCGAGGCGCTCGCGCCGGACGGCTACGGCGCTCTGCAGGCTGTCGCAGAGCACCGCCAGGCCGACCAGGTCACCGAGGTCGTCCACCAGGGCCTGATGCTCCGGGCGGAACCGATCGGGCTCGGTCGAGGTGAACCAGAGGGCACCGAGCACGCGCAGGCCGTGCCGAAGCTGGCAGAACATCACGGACCGCGCGTGAGGGTCCAGCGTTCCCGCCGGCTGCACGACGGTGGCGCCAGAGCTGTCCTGCAGGCCCGCGCGCGTGGCGCCCGTGATCTGGTGGGACTCCTCCTCGATTTCGCCCGATGCGCGGGCGGTGAACAGCGTCACGCTGTCGATGCGATCGAGGCGCAGCAGGTGCATCCGCGTGAAGGGCACGGCCGGGCTGATCGTGGACGCCAGGCGCGAGACCGCGTCGCGCAACGGTGCGGCCTCGGCGATGAGGTGACTCACCGCGGCCAGCACCGACGTCGACGCAGGCGCGGCCGTACCCGGTACCGTCGGAAGGGTCTCCACCGCGGCTCAGTGTGACCTGAAGGCAGGCTCGAAGCAAGGCGGGCTGCGAGGCCACACGCGTGTAGAGCGACGCGATGTCTTCCGCGCGCGGGTTAGGGCCCTGGCCGGAATACGGTTGCCATCTCGGCCGACGCTGCATCCCGCCTCGCGGCGTTGCTCGTCGGTCACAGGCACCCGGCCTGCTCCCTCCTCGCGCCTGGCGATCCGGGCGCCTCGCCGCCCGAGAGTCGGCAACCTTATTCCGGCCAGGGCCCTTAGCGCAGTGCGGCGGTGCCGCCGGCGGGCGCCCGGACCGCAGCGGTCGCCGGTTCGACGAGCAGACGCAGGCCGTACCCTTCGGGCGTACCGGTGTCCGTCCGGTACGGACCTACGCGGAACACGGCGGCGAGTACGCGGCCCCGTTTCAGCGCGTCGGGCAGACCGGGTGTGCCGCGGGCCGGCCGATCGATCTGGATGTGGACCAGTCGGTAGAGCGGAATGGTTGCCGGTGCCTGACAGGTCACGTACGTATCCACGTCGCTCACGTCCCGTGTGACGACCGCGACGAAGCGAAGCGCACCGCGGGCATCCCGCCAGGTCAGCCGGCCGGGAGCCCTCGTGCGGCGCCGCTGTCCAGGCGGTGCGTCGGGTGCGGATGGCGAGGTGCGGGGGGGCGAGGTCAGGGGGGGCGCACTGTTCATGATCGGGAACACTCCTCGTCTCGATGATCGTCGATGACGGAGCCGGCCTGATCCGGCCCCGTCGGGTGACGTGCCGTCGATGCTGGCACGATACCAGCGGATCCGGCGTCGTGCGCGCGTGGCGCGCGTCTCGCGCCGGCTCCTGGGTCAGCCGCAGATCTGACGAAGTACGCGCCGCAGTTCGTCGGGACGTCGTGAGGAGACGCGCACCAGCACCGCGCGGCGGCCGGCAGCGTCGAGCGACGTGAAGTCGCCGATGGCCTGCGCCATCTCCAGTGTGCCGAACGTGTACGGGGCGCCGGGCACCTGGAGATCGTCGTCGGGGGTGGCCGTGACGATCAGGAAGACGCCCGTCGGGGGCCCGCCCTTGAACAACTGGCCGGTGGAGTGCAGGTAGCGCGGGCCGAACCCGGCCACGGTCGCGGCCTGCGTGCGCGCGCCGACGTAGGCGCGGACATCGGCGAGTGCTTCGGCCAGCGCGGCGTCGTCTGGCGGAAGATACGCCAGCAGGGCCACGTAGTCCCCGGGATTGGCGGCGGTGGACAGATGGACCGTCCCCGTGTCTCCCAGCGCCTGGTGGGCCGCACCGCTGAGCGTGACACGCGCGCCGCCGACGACGTGGTCCGAGGGCACCTCGGGCAGGGCGCCTGCCGAGGCGCAGGTGGCCAGCAGGGCCGAGGTGGCCTCCTTCGCCTGGCGGACGTTGGGTTCGTCGAACGGGTTCACGCCCAGGAGCCGCGCGGCCGTGGCGGTCGCCACTTCCCAGCGGAAGAACTCGGCGCCGAGCGCGTCGAGCGCCGGCATCGTGAGCGGGAAGACCGGGGCACCCGCGGCCTGCAGACGCTCCGTGTGGTCGTGGTCCGGCTCCTGGCCAGGAGCCGCGATCGTGACCACGGCTCGATCAGGGCCGTACACGCTGCGGACCGGCTCGCCCACGATCGGGACGATCCCCCGGCCCTGCTTGCCCGTGCTCTCGGCGACGAGCTGTTCCACCCACAGGCCGAAGGAGGCGAGCGCGGGCGGCACCAGCAGCGTCAGCTTGTCGCGGCCCTCATGGGCGCAGGCGGCAAGGAACGCTCCCAGCTCGACGCCTGGATTGGTCCGCGTGTCCGGGTCCTGGCACGCGTGGATCATGGCGTGCGTCCGGGCCAGCAGGGGCGGCAGCGGGATGCCGAGCAGGGCGGCCGGCACGAGGCCGAACAGCGACAGGGCGGAGAACCGGCCGCCGATGTCGGAGGGGTTCACGAAGACGTCGAAGAACCGCTCGGCGGTGGCCAGGCGATGGAGTTCGGTCCCCTCGTCGGTAATCGCCAGGAAGCACGAGCCCCAGGGGTGGTGCCCCGCGGCTTCGACCCTCCGCCGCGCTTCCAGGGCAAGGGTCCGCGGTTCGATCGTCGAGCCGGACTTGCTCGCCACGACGAAGAGCGTCGTCGCAGCGTGGGACATGGCGCGTGCGACCGCGTCCGGATCGACCGAGTCGAGCATGCGGAAGCGCGGCGCGACTGCGCCCGGCGCGAGCGTGCGGTGCAGGACTTCGGGAGCCAGGCTGGCTCCGCCCATGCCGAGCAGCACGACGCCGGTGAAGCCGGCCTCGCGCACCCGCCCGGCCAGCGCGCCGACGCGCGGCAACCAGGGCTCCACGACCCCGGGGGCATCGAGCCAGCCGAGGCGCTTGGCCACGATCCGCCGGACCTCGTCCCTGTCGGACCAGACGTCGAGACGCCGGCTCCAGAGCGCGTCGACGAAGCTGATACGCTCGAGTTCGGCCTGCGCGTGATCCATGGCGGCGCGCACCGCGTCCGGCAGCATGGAACCCATGAGCGACGTCACTACGTCTCAGCGATCGAACCTATCATAATGATGATCGTGCGCCCCGTCGTTCCCCTCACGTGTGCGTTGCTGGCAGGGGCCTGCGCGGCCGGTGACGAGCCCGCGAGGATGTCCACGCTTCCCGCGGCGACTGCCGCACCCGTGCCGGCCGCGTCCGTCCCGACGCCGTCGGGCCGGCCTCGCATCGTGATGCTGGGGGACAGCCTCACGGCCGGGTACGGACTCGAGTCGGATCAGTCCTACCCGGCGCTGCTGCAGGATCGGCTCGATGCCGCCGGCTACGCGTACGACGTGGTCAACGCGGGCGTGTCCGGCGACACCTCGGCGGGCGGGCTCCGCCGCCTCGACTGGTCGCTCGACGGTGACGTGCACCTGCTGGTGGTGGCGCTCGGGGGCAACGATGGCCTGCGGGGGCTGCCGGTGACGCAACTGGAGGACAACCTCTCGGCCATCATCGAGCAGGGACGCGAGGCCGGTGCGACGGTGGTGCTGGCCGGCATGGAGGCTCCTCCCAACTACGGCCCGGAGTACACGGGGTCGTTCCGCCAGGTGTACCGGGATCTGGCCCGGGAGTACGACGTGACGCTGATTCCGTTCCTGCTCGACGGCGTAGCCGGTGTGCCGTCGCTGAACCTGCCGGACGGCATCCATCCCAACCCGGAGGGCGCACGGAAGGTCGAGGCGCTCGTGTGGACCGCGATCGAGCCGCACCTCGAGCGGGTCGAACCATGATCGAACTGCGGGACGTCTCGAAGACCGTCACGAGCGGCGGCCGGCCGCTCACGATTCTGCACCCGCTGGACCTCGTGATTGCCCGGGGGCAGTTTCTCGCCGTCCTGGGGGCGTCGGGAAGCGGGAAGTCGACGCTGCTGGGGCTCATGGCCGGTCTCGATGCCCCGACGACCGGCTCGATCCGCTTCGACGACACCGACATCACGACGCTCGATGAGGACGCGCTGGCAAGACTGCGCGGTGCCACGATCGGGTTCGTCTTCCAGTTCTTCCACCTGGTGCCGTCGCTGACGGCCCTTGAGAACGTCTCCGTGCCGATGGAGATTGCGGGCCGACGCGACGCGCTGAGCCGCGCGGAGAGCCTGCTGGCGGAAGTGGGGCTCGCCAGCCGCGGGCACCACTACCCGTCGCAGCTGTCGGGCGGCGAGCAGCAGCGTGTGGCCATTGCCCGTGCGCTCGCCAACGACCCGCCGGTGCTGCTGGCGGACGAACCGACAGGCAACCTGGACTCCAGGACAGGGGCGCACATCCTGGACCTGCTGCTCGAGGTCCGCCGGACGAGGGGCACGACCTTCGTCCTGGTCACGCACGATGCCGAGCTGGCCGCGCTGGCCGACAGGCGGCTGATCCTGCGCGACGGCCACGCGACGCTGGAGTCGTCCACCGCCGCGGCCAGGACGTCGAGGGTGGTGTCCGTATGAACGGCGCGTCGATGCGGTTCGTCATGACGCTGGCCGCGCGGGAGCTGCGCGCGTCCTGGCGGCGCCTGCTGGTCTTCTTTGCCTGCATCGCCATCGGGGTGTCCGCGATCGTGGCGCTCCGGTCGGTGGTGCAGAACGTCGGCGTGGCCCTGACGGCGGACGCCCGGAGCATGTTCGGGGCGGACCTGATCATCAGCAGCAACAACCCGATCACCGGCGTCGTGCGGCAGGAGATTGCCGGGGAACGGACGGCCGGCCGAGTGCTGGACGCGATCGATGCCATCGAGCTGACGACGATGGCGCGGAGCATGCGGGGACCGGACGCCGGCGCACGCGTCGTCGAACTGCGGGCGGTCGATGCCGGGTATCCGATGTACGGCACGCTCGTGCTGCGAGAGGGAACCTACCGGCACGACCTGCTGCGGGATCACGGCGCCCTGGTCGGGCCTGATCTGCTGGCCCAGCTCGGCCTCGACGTTGGCGATGTCATTGGCGTGGGGGACGCAAGGTTCGAGGTGCGCGGCGTGGTGGCGTCCGAGCCGGGCCGCTCGGTCGGAGCGTTCAGCTTCGGTCCGCGCGTCGTCATCGACCGCGCGGACCTGGCCTCCACGGGCCTGCTGAGTTTCGGGTCGCGCGTGTCCTACGAGGTGCTGCTGAGGGTCCCGGAGACACATCTGGACCCGCTGGCCGACAGTCTGCGCGCGAGCTTCGTCACCGAATACGTGCGCGTGCGGACCTACCGGCGCGCCGAGGATCGGCTTGGCGAAAACCTGTCACGCGCCGAGAACTACCTGAGCCTCGTGGGGCTGGTCATCCTCGCGCTCGGCGGCATCGGGATCTCCAGCGTGGTCCGCGTGTTCGTGCAGGAGAAGATCCGGAGCGTCGCCATCCTGAAGTGCCTGGGTGCCACGACCCGGCAGGTGCTGGCGGCCTACCTCACGCAGGCCAGCGTGCTGGCGGCGGCCGGCTGTGTCGTGGGTGTACTCATCGCGGCGGGCGTCCTCGCCGCCGTACCAGCCCTCACGGCGGCCGCGCCGGTGCAGGTGGCCGCCATGGCCAGGCTGGAGTACGGCCTCACGGTCTCCGCGGTCGCGCAGGGCGTGGCGGTGGGCCTGCTGGTGGCACTGCTCTTTGCCCTGGTGCCGCTGCTGCAGGTGCGCGACGTCAAGCCGTCCCTGCTGCTCCGCCACGAGATCACGCCTCGCGAGGGGATCGACTGGACGCGCTGGAGTGCTGCCGCCGCCGTGGCCGCCGCGCTGGTGGCGGTCGCCACCTGGCAGGCCGGGTCGGTGGAGATCGCCCTGATCGTGTGCGGCGGGCTGGTCGCCCTGACGATCGTGCTGCACGGCGCAGGCCTCGCGCTCGTGCGCGCCGTCCAGCCCCTGGCGAGGGCCCGGTCGTTTGCGCTCCGTCACGCCGTGCTTCAGGTGGCGCGGCCCGGCAGCCAGGCGGGTATCGTCCTGCTGTCGGTGGGCCTTGGCGTCTTCTTCATCCTGGGCGTCCGCGCGCTCCAGGGCAACCTGCTGGCCGACATTTCGCTCCAGATCGACGAGGATGCGCCCGACCTGTTCCTGCTCGACGTGCAGGGGGATCAGCGCGACGGGCTGGCCGCGTTCGTGGACACGCGGAACGGCGAGGAGCCCCCGCCAGCCGCGATTCCGGTCTTGCGCGCGCGCGTCGTCGGGGTGAACGGCCGCGAGCTGAACCTGGACGGCTACCAGGACGTGCGCGGGCGTGGGTCGCTGGCGCGCGAATACACGGTGACGTATCGCGAGCACCTGGAGGACAACGAAACGCTGCTCGATGGCCGATGGTGGACCGGCGGCGACCGATCCGTCGCGGAAGTGTCGATCGAGGAGAGCCTGCGCGAGCGCTACCGGATCCATCTGGGCGACGAGATGCGCTTCGACCTCTTCGGCCGGATCATCTCGGCTCGCGTGACCAGCGTGCGCGAGGTGGAATGGCGCGACTTCCGGTCCGGGGGGTTCATGTTCGTGTTCTCTCCCGGGACCTTCGACGACGCGCCGCACGGGTTCATCGCCACGGCGAGGGGGCCGGCCGATCCGGAGGCGCGTGCGGTCCTGATCAGCGGGCTCTCCGCCCGATACCCGAACGTGTCCGTCATCGACGTGCAGGAGGCGTTGCGTCTGGCGCGTGACGTCATGGCGACGGTCACACGCGGCGTGACGGTCGTCGGTGCCCTGGTGCTGCTGAGCGGCACGTTGATTCTGGTCGGGGCGGTCTCGATGACGAAGTTCCGGCGCGTGTACGAGGCGGCCGTCCTGAAGACGCTCGGCGCCAGCACGCGCCTCATCGGCATGACCCTGCTCCTGGAGTACACCGTGCTCGGCGCGATCGCCGGCACGATTGGTGCCGCGGGTGCGGTGGTGCTGAGCTGGGCGATCGCCACCTGGGGCCTCGAGCTGCCCTGGACGCCCGCGCCCGGCCTCTCGGTGGCCGGCGTGCTGCTCACCACGCTGCTCGTCGCGGTCGTCGGCGTCCTCGCGAGCCTGGAAGTCCTCCGTCACAAGCCGCTCGATACGCTCCGCGCCGAGTGAGCGGCCTGCTCGACGTTCGGTGTTAAGATGGCGCGTTGGGCCGACGCAAGCTGCCGGCCCATGGAGCGGACGACACGATGGACGCCGAGACGTATCGAGAAGCCCTGAAGCGCAAGCGCGACGACTTGCTGAGCGGAGCGGGTGCGAAGCCGCTGCAGTGGACGATGGAGAACAACTCCGGCCGCCAGGGAGACATGGCGGACCAGGCGAGCGGCAACAACGAGGTGCACATCCAGCTCAAGCTGAAGCAGACCGACGCCAAGATCCTGCAGGCGATCGACGAGGCGCTGCGCCGCATCGACGAGGGCAGCTACGGCGTGTGCCGTGATTGCGGCGAGATGATTGCACCTGCACGGCTGAACGCGATTCCGTGGACGCGGGTCTGCATCGCGTGCAAGGAAAAGCAGCAGGGCTGAGCCGCGCCGTGAATCAACCGACGCTCCTGCGGCTGCTGTCGGACCTCACGGCCGACCGGCTGGCCCTCCTCCAGCGCCACGAGGCCGGCGCCCGCGTGGTCGCCCACTACGACTTCAACAACACCTATCAGTACGTGATCGCCCGGGAAGAGACCCATCTGTCCTGGCTCCGGGAGGCGCTCGCCGGCCTCGAGGCGCCGGTGCCGCCGGCTCCGGCCGCACTCCCGGTGCCCGCGGTGCCGGCAGGCAGGGGGGCGGCGGAGGCCGGCGACTTCACGGCCGTGCTCGAGGACGACGTGCGGCACCTGGCGGCGTTCGTGGAGCGGTGGACGCCGGTGGTGGACGCGATGACGCACGCGCGTCATCGCACGATGCTGCGCATCCTGCTGGGCGAGACCCGGGAGCACCAGCAGCTCTTCGAGCAGGCCGCCCGGGGCTTCGAGGACCTGCTCGGCCGCCGGACGGCCGGGGCCTCACGGATGGGTCGCGTGCTGGCGACACGCTGGGTGGAGTAGCACTGGCGCGGGTCGCCGTCGCGATCGGCAGCAACCTCGGCGATCGCGAGCGGCACGTACGCGAGGCCGGTACGCGGCTGGCGGCTCTGCTCGATGCGTGCCGGCTGTCGCCGGCGATCGAGACCGACGCGGTGGGGGTGGGCCGCCAGCCGCGGTTCCTCAACGCGGCTGCCGTCGGGCACACGACGCTGGCACCCAGGGCCCTCCTGGAGCGCCTGCTGGCGATTGAAGCGGACCTGGGCCGGACGCGTCCGGCGCCGGGCGCAGCCCGCACGCTCGATCTGGACCTGATCTTCTACGACCAGCAGGTGATCGACGAACCGGGTCTGGCGGTGCCGCACCCGCGGTTCCGGGATCGCGAGTTCGTGCTCGCGCCCCTGGCGGCCGTGGCGGCGGACTGGCGGGACCCGGTCACCGCCCTGAGCGTCCAGACGCTACTCGATCGCCTTCGCCGCACCCGCTGACGCGGGCGCGTGTCCCCGCCGCAGGCCTTCGAGCCCCTCTTCGAAGAGCGTGCAGACCGCCGGCACCAGCACGAGGGTCACGAGCGCGGACGCCGTGAGGCCGCCGATGACCACGCGGGCCAGCGGGGCCTTGGGGAGAACACGTGTCAGAATCCGCCGAATCCGCCGCCGCCCCCGGCGGTCGATCGCGTGGTGGTCGCGCCGCCCGTTCCGCCCGAGACCGCCGTCACGCCACCGCCCGAGCCGCCCCCGGCCGGCGCTTCCTGCACGCGCTGGAAGTCCACGAGCGCCTTGCGGTAGTTGAGCAGCGCCCGCAGCTCCGCGTTCTGGGCATCGGCGAGATCGCGCTGGGCCTGGACGACGAAGAAGTTCGTCGACATGCCCACCTCGAACTTGCTGGTCTCGGCGTCGAGCCGCTGCTGGGCCAGCTCACGGGAGGCCAGCGCCGCCTGATAGGCCGTCAGGCTGTTCTGGACCTGCAGGGCGGAGTTGGTCACCTCGGTGGCGATCTGGAGCTCGAGCTTCCGGGACTGGGCCAGCGTCTGCTGCTTCTGGACCCGCGCCCGGGCAAGATTGGCGTCGGCGGTGCTGGCGCCGATCGGGTAGCTGAGGTTCAGCGCCAGATTCCACTGGGGCGCCGTCAGGTGGGCGAGAGTGCCGAGGGCGTCGCCCCAGCCGCTCGGAATCGTGTCCGTGATCAGGCCGCCCAGGCCCTGGCGGACGAACTGAGGGCCTCCGATCCCCGAGGCGCCGTAGCTGGCCGTGAGGTCCAGGGCCGGCAGCCGCTGGTCGGACAGGTTGCGGATCGACACGTCGTTCGATTCGAGCTGGCGCAGCGACTGCTGGAGGTCGGTCCGCTGCTGCAGCGCACGCCGCACGGCGCCTTCGACGTCCAGCGACTCGGTCGAGAAGATCGGGCGATCGACGGGGTTGATGGAGGCCGACCAGAGGGGATCGTCCGTGCCGCTCACGAGCAGCCGCTTGAGCGCCAGCTCGGCTGTCTGGTGGGTCGCTTCCGCTTGCACCAGCGCCTGCCGGCGCAGCGCCTCCTCGGACTGGGCCTGCACGACGTCGATCGGGGCCAGCGTGCCGACTTCGACGCGCGCCCGATTGTCGTCCACCAGCTTGGTGGCGAGCGCGAGCGACCGCTGGGCGACGTCCACGGCCTGCACGGCGTAGACGAGGTCCCAGTACGCGTTCCGGACGCCGGCCAGCGTGGCGACGATCGTGCCCTTGAGCGCGATCTCGGAGATCTCCTGGTTGAGGTGGGTGATGACCAGCTGCGAGCGCGTGCCGTCGATGCGGAAGCCGCGGAGCAGCGGTTGCACCATGACCGCGCTGAACGACGTGTTGAGCGTCGGGTTCCGCAGCGCAAAGGCGTCACTCTGCTTCAACCGGTTGTTGTTGAAGGTCACCGACAGTTGCCCGCCACCCCACTTGAGGTTCTGTGACAGGCCGCTGTTGCCGGTCAGGGTCGCCGTTTCCAGCACCACCGCGCCGGCGGTCTGGCTCCGGCTGAACGTCGTCGCGTTCCGCAGCCCGAACTGCGACGAGAACGTCGGGCGGTACGACGCGTCCAGCGACGCGATCGAGAAGTCGAAGGTCTGCGGGTTCAACCGCTCGACCGCGATGTCCAGGTTCCGTTCCAGCGCCCGGGCCGTGGCCTCGTCCAGCGTGAGATCGGTGGTCGCGCCGGCCACGGGCGGGACGGTGCGGGTCGTCTGCCCTCCGGCGAGGGCCCGTTCGAAACGGGCTGCCGCGTCGCGGGCGAGTCCGTCCACCCGCTCGGCGTCCTGGGCCAGGGCGGGGAGGGGTCCGAGTGCGGCGGCCGAGACCACCAGTACGAAACAGAGCGTCGTTCGATTCATGGCTGCTGATCAGTGACGAGACGAGCGGTTCCCGCGTTCCCGTTCACGGGCGCGGTGGAGCGCGTCGAGGCCGTCCCGCTGCTCCGCGGACAGCACGCGGCGCATGCGCAGCAGCATCAGGGTCCGGGTCTTGTTCATCGCGGCCCGGGCCGCTTCCACCGCATCCACCTGCTGCACGAGCATCGACTCGCTCGAGTCGTCGCTCTCGATGAGGCGGGCGAGGTCACGCTCGGCGGCGTCGAGCTGCCGCTTGCCACGGCGCAGGACGGGCAAGGCCTCCTGGAAGAGACCCTCGATCCGCGTGCTCTGGTCGGCGGTGAGCCCGATCTCGCGCTGAACGGTGCCGTCCTGCCACCACCTGCCCCTCGGGCCCTGACCGTAGGCGGGCTCCGGCGCCATCAGGCCGATCACCACGGCGAGCGCGGCGGCCGGGCACCCGGGCAGACCGAAACGGGAAAACCGGGTCATACAGGTCGTTACGACGGCTGCATGGCGGATGTTTAGGGCCCTTACGGGGGCAGGCGGCCGGGGAGGCGCCTCGCCGGCCGGTCAGGCGTCTGCGAACCGGGCCAGCGTTCGGATCAGTTCCCCGACGAGATTGTCCGGGGTGGACGCCCCGGCCGTCAGGCCGATCCGGATCGGCCCGGTGCCGGGCAGCCAGCCGCTCGCCACCACGTCGTCTTTCTGCCCAACCGGCTTGTGGCGGATCCGGTCCGGGGAGACGAGGCACGACGGGTTGGCGACGTGGTAGGTCGGCACGTGTTCGGCGCACATGCGCGCCAGGTTGCAGGTGTTGCTGCTGTTGTAGCCGCCGATCACGATCATCAGGTCGAGGGCGTGGTCGTCGAGCAGCGCCGCGACCGCGTTCTGGCGGTCCTGTGTCGCGCTGCAGATCGTGTCGAACGCCTGGAACCGCGTCCCGAGGGCGTCCGCACCGTGGCGGTCGGCGATCGCCTGGCGGAACATCTCGCCGATGGCCAGCGATTCGGAGCTGAGCATCGTGGTCTGGTTGGCGCAGCCGACGCGGAGGAGGTGGAGATCCGGGTCGAAGCCGGGTGACACGGCCCTGGCGAAGCGGTCGAGAAACGCCGCCCGGTCGCCGCCGCCGCGGATGTAGGCGCAGGCGATCGCGGCTTCGTCCTGATCCAGGACGATCAGGAAGTGCCCCGGGCCTTCCAGGTGTGCCTGCGACGCCGTCGCCTGCGTCTCCTCGTGCCAGTACTTGCCGTGGATGACCGACGTGAGGCCGTCCTGGGCGTAGCGCCGCACGTTCTTCCAGACGTTCAGGACCGAGCCGCAGGTGGTGTCCACGATCGTGCAGCCGCGGCGTTCGAGCTGCAGCAGCATGTCCACGGTGGCGCCGAACGCCGGGAGGATCACCACGTCCGGTGGGGTGAGGCGCTCGACGGCTTCGCCCGGGTCACTCAGGAACCGGACGCCCTGGCGCCGCAGCTGATCGTTCACGTAGGGGTTGTGGATGATCTCCCCGGTGAGGAATACCTGGCGGTCCGGAAATCGCCGGCGTGTCTGATAGGCGTAGTCAACGGCACGGTCCACGCCGTAGCAGAAGCCGAACTCGTGCGCCAGGTGGACGGTCAGCCGGCCCGAGCGGTACTTGAAATCGTCCTCGCGAATCGCGGCGATCAGATCGCTGTGGTAGCTCTCCGCCAGCAGCGGCATGACCTCGTTGCGCAGATCGAGGCCCTTGCGGAAGACCAGGGGGGGCACGCGTCGATTATATCGGCGGGCGCGGCGTACGGCAGGCTACCGCCCGTCCGCGTTGATTGCGAGCACCTGCTCCACGTGCGGCGTCAGCTCGTGGATGGCGCGCAGCTCCGGCAGCAGCCCGGTCGAGGCCTGCTCGATCTGCCCGAGGAACTCGTCTTCCGACGATCCGCGGGCAGTGGCCGGCCTGTCCGACCCGGGGGCCCAGATCTCCGAATCGGCCGGTGGCGTGCCGGGCAGCGAGAGGGCCACGGGCGGCTGTCGATGCGACCAGCGGCCCACGGCGAGCCCGATGGCCAGCCCCGCGATGGCCGCCGCCGCAACCCAGCGGGACCTCGTCGTGACACGGCGCGTGCGCACCTCCGCCCGCGATCCGGCCGGAAAGGCGATGATCTGGGCCGGGCGGCCGTCCTGCTCGATGCACTCCAGGATATGGGAGCGCTGGGCCTCCAGGCGGTGGCTCGGAAACCTGGCGTCCGCTTCGGCTTCGGCCACCGCGGCGACCTCGGCCAGCAGGGCCTGGAGACGGCCGGCACGCGCACGGCACGTCTCGCATGCCGAGAGGTGGGCGTGCTCATCAGCCGTGCCCGCGTCGCCGGCGCTGGCGGCGACGAGCTGCTGCTCGCTCAGGTGTTTCGATCTCATGGTCCTTCCCGCTCCAGAAGCGCCCGCAGGCGGTGGATCGCGCGAAACAGGTGCACGCGAACCGTCGACTCCGTCAAACCGAGCACGCGGCCCACGTCAGCGGGCGAGTGACCGCCGAAGTGCCGCAGGATGAATACCGCGCGCTGTCGCTCCGGCAGTGTCTCGACAGCCGCCGCAATCGCCTGCACCCGCGCGCCGCTGACCAGCCGCGCTTCGATACTCGGGCTGCCGTCTGGCGGCTCGGGCGCCGGGGCGGCCGCCTCGATCGGGAGCGTCCACCGCAGTCGCCTGGCACGCGTCTTTCGGACGTCCAGGCACCGATTGATGAGGATCCGCGTGAACCACACCTCGAATGGCAGATCCTCCCGATATCGTGCGATGTGGGTGAAGACGCGCAGGAAGGCGTCCTGGACGGCCTCATCCGCATCGTGCACGTCGCGCAGGTACTGGAACGCAATCCGCGCCGCCCGCCGCTGCTGGTTGGCGAGCAGGATGGCGAACCGTTCGACCGCGGCGTCCCGCTCGCCGGCGAGTACGTGCCGCTTGACCTCGGAGGCCAGCGCCGAGTCACCGGACAGGTGGCTGCGAGAGGCGGTCTGTGCGGCCGCCGTCGGCGACGCCGCGTGCACCGGCCCGCCGCGCCGTGACGCGCTAGGCATGGATACCGCTCTTCAGGCCTCGCTGTTTACCGTTCGTCTCAGAATATACCCGGAACCGCTCCGCCCGCTGGTAGTGGTGTATGAACGCGGCGCAGGGTCGATGGGCGCACGCGGTCGGCGCACGGCCGATTGACGACGCGGCGCGGCGTCGATACGCTGTGAGCGCCTCCCCGGGGGGGACAGCGGTCGGGGAAAGGCCGGTCGGAGCGGATGGCACAGACACAGGGGGAGAGGGGAGACGAGGTCGCAGGGCTGGAGGTGCTCGGCATCAGGCAGGCCGGCCCGCTGCACTGGAACCTGAGCGTACCGGCGCTGTACGAGGAGGCGGCCAGGCGGCACGAAGGGTTGCTGTCCACGGACGGTTCCCTGGTGTGCCGGACGGGCAGGCACACCGGGCGTTCGCCGAACGACAAGTACTTCGTGGTCGAGCCGTCCAGTCGCGACCATATCCTCTGGGGCGCCGTCAACCAGCCGCTGGACGCGCATCACTTCGACGCGCTGCTCGCCGATGCCGCGGCGCACGTGGCCGGCCGCGGGCTGTACGTGCTGGACGCCTGGGCGGGGGCCGACCCCGTGTTCCGGGTGCCGGTCCGCGTCGTCACAGAGCTGGCGTGGCACGGATTGTTCGCCCGCAACATGTTCATCCCGGCACAGGGCGGCGCGACGCCGTTCGTGCCGGACTTCACGCTGCTGGCGGTGCCCGAGTTCTCTGCCGACCCGGCCCGGCACGGCACGCGGTCGGACACCTGCATCGCCATCCATCTCGGCCGCCGGGTCGTCGTGATCGGCGGCACCCGGTACGCCGGCGAGATCAAGAAAGCGGTCTTCACGCTGCTGAACTACCTGCTCCCGCTGAAGGGGGCGCTGCCGATGCACTGTTCCGCCAACATCGGGGCGGGTGGGGACACGGCCCTGTTCTTCGGCCTGTCGGGGACCGGCAAGACCGCGCTGTCCAGCGACCCGGCGCGCCGGCTGATCGGCGACGATGAGCACGGCTGGAGCGACCAGGGGATCTTCAACTTCGAGGGCGGATGCTACGCGAAGGTCATCAACCTGTCGGCGGAGGCCGAGCCGCAGATCTACGGGGCGGTGCGCCGCTTCGGCACGGTGCTGGAGAACGTGGTGATGGACCCGGAGTCCCGCGCCATCGATCTCGCGGACGGAGTGCTCACGGAGAACACGCGCGCGTCGTACCCGATCGCCTCCATCCCGGACGCCGTCCCGACAGGGCGCGGCGGTCACCCGGTGAACATCGTGATGCTCGCCGCAGACGCCTACGGCGTGCTGCCGCCGATTGCGCGTCTCTCCTCGGACGCGGCGGCGTATCATTTCCTGTCGGGATACACGGCGCGGGTGGCCGGCACCGAGCGCGGCGTGACGGAACCGAAGGCGACGTTCAGCACCTGCTTCGGCGCGCCGTTCCTGCCGCTGCAGCCGGGCGTCTACGCGCGCATGCTGAGCGAGAAGATCGCGCTGCACGGAGTGAAGGTGTGGCTGGTGAACACGGGATGGACCGGCGGTCCGTACGGGGTCGGAACCCGGATGCGCATCGCGCATACGAGGGCCACGATTGCGGCGGCGTTGAAGGGCGAGCTCGATGGCGTGGCGTATCGCCGGGATCCCGTCTTCAACGTCGAGGTGCCGCTGAGCTGCCCCGGCGTGCCCGACGGCGTGCTCGACCCGCGTGCCACCTGGCCGGATCCCGCCGGCTACGACACCGCGGCGCGGGAGCTGGCCGGCATGTTCACGGAGAACTTCACCGCCTTCTCGGACACCGTCAGCCGCGCCGTGCTGGAGGCCGGTCCCAGGTCCTCACGCTGACGGCCCGGTGGAACCGGGTGCGGTCCCGCGCCCGAGGGCTGTGGCACGACACGAGGTCCACCTGTCCACGGTGATGTACGAAGCGGTCATCGGCCTGGAGGTCCACGCGCACCTGCTGACCCGCACCAAGATGTTCTGCGGGTGCAGCACGGCGTTCGGCGCCCGGCCCAACACGCAGGTGTGCCCGGTCTGCCTCGGGCTGCCGGGCGCGCTGCCCGTCCTCAACCGGCAGGCGGTTGACTGCGCCATCAAGGCGTCGCTTGCGCTGGGGTGCCGCGTCGAGACGGAGTCGGTCTTCGCGCGGAAGAACTACTTCTATCCCGACCTCCCCAAGGGCTACCAGATCTCCCAGTACGAGCGTCCCCTGGCCGTTGCGGGGGGCCTGACGCTCGGCGATGCGACACACGTCCGGATCACGCGCGTCCACCTGGAGGAGGATGCCGGCAAGTCGCTGCACGAGGGGCTGGCGGACTCGGCGATCAAGACCGGCGTGGATTTCAACAGGAGCGGCGTTCCGCTGATCGAGATCGTCAGCGAGCCGGATCTGCGATCGGCCGCGCAGGCGGCCGGGTTCTTCAGCGAGCTCAGGGCGATCCTCGTCTGGATCGGCGTGAACGACGGCAACATGGAGGAGGGCAGCCTGCGCTGCGACGCCAACGTGTCGGTGCGGCCGGCGGGGCAGAGCTCGCTGGGCACGAAGACCGAGGTCAAGAATCTCAACTCCTTCCGGCATGTCGAGAAGGCGCTGACCTACGAGATCGAGCGGCAGATCGAGGTCGTCCGGGGAGGCGGGCGCGTGCGGCAGGAAACCCGGCTCTGGGACGGGGCGTCGGGCCGGACGCAGCCGATGCGCTCGAAGGAGGACGCCCAGGACTACCGCTATTTCCCCGAACCCGACCTGCCGCCGCTCGTCGTCGATGCCGCCAGGATCGAGGCGCTCGGTGCCGCGTTGCCGGAACTGCCGGCCGCGCGCCGGGAGCGCTTCGTTGCGGCGCATGGCCTGCCGCCGTACGACGCGGGGGTGTTGACCCAGTCGGCCGGACTGGCCGACTACTTCGAACGGACGGCCGCGGCGGCCGGCAACGCGAAGGCGGCGAGCAACTGGATCATGGGGGAGCTGCTCGGGATGCTGAACGATCGGCACGCCACCGTCGAGACGGCGCCGATCGCGCCGGACGCCCTGGGCGGCCTGATTGCGTTGATCGACCGCGGCACGATCAGCAGCGCGATGGCGAAGGACGTGTTCGCCCGGATGTACGACACCGGGCAGTCGGCAGCGGCCATCGTCGAGGCGGAGGGCCTGGCGCAGATCGGCGATGCGGACGAGGTGGCCGCGCTCGTGGACCGGGTGGTTGCCGCCAACACCCCGGTTGTGGCGGAATATCGGGACGGCAAGCGGCAGGTGTTCGGTTTCCTGGTGGGGCAGGTGATGAAGGCGAGTGGCGGCAGAGTGAATCCGAAACTGGCGAACGAGCGGCTGCGGGCCGTGCTGGATCGGGATGGAGACGTTGCCGTCACCCCTGGGACGGCCCAGCGGTGATCGAAATCCGGAACGTCTCGAAGCGCTACGGTCAGGCGGATCCCCCCGCGCTGCGCGACCTGACGTTCGGCGTCGCCAGAGGGGAGTTCGTGTTCCTCACCGGACCGAGCGGCGCCGGGAAGTCCACGCTGTTGCGACTCCTGCTGGCGCAGGAGCGGCCCTCGGAGGGCGACATCTACGTCAACGGCTACAACCTCGCGACCCTGACCCGCGCGCAGGTACAGGAGTACCGCCGGGGCATCGGCGCCGTCTTTCAGGATTTCAAGCTGATCGCCGCCCGTTCCGTCTTCGAGAACATCGCGTTCGTGCCGGAGGTGCTCGGCATGCCCGCCACGCAGCAGCGGCGCCGGGCGGAGCAGGTAATGAAGTGGGTCGGCCTCGAGCGGCGGATGGACGCCCGGCCCAGGGACCTGTCGGGCGGCGAGCAGCAGCGCGTGGCGATTGCCCGGGCGCTGGCATCGGAACCGGCGCTCGTGCTCGCCGACGAGCCGACGGGCAACCTGGATCCGGATCTCTCGCTCGAGATCATGAACCTGTTCCGCGAAGTCAACGCGGGCGGCACCACGGTGCTGGTGGCCACGCACGATCGCGAGCTCATCAGGCTGGTCGGCCGCCGCGCCATCACGCTCGAGCACGGGCACGTCGTCGAGACGGCATGAGAGCGATCCAGTACGCCTTCCGCGAAGCGTGCCGGAGCCTGTGGCGCCGCCGGGCGTCCTCGATCGTCGCCGTGCTCGCCATCGGGCTGGCGCTCGTGGTGCTCGGGGCGCTGCTCCTCGTGACCTCCAACGCGGAACGCATCCTGGCCGGCTGGGCGAACGCGGCCGAGGTCTCGATCTTCCTGGGCGACGCGGTCACCGCCGACGAGCGCCGCGCCGTCGAGTCGGCCGTGGACGCCAGCCCGGCGAGCGCAGGCCGGGAGTTCGTGTCGAAGGCAGACGCGCTCGCCAGGTTCCGCGGCGACTTCCCGTCGCTCGCACCGCTCGCGGCGGACAACCCGTTCCCCTCATCGGTGGAGGTGCTGGTGACCCCCGATGCCCAGGGCAGTCCCGCCGTGGACGCGCTGATCGAGGCGGTCGCCGGGCTGCCCGGCGTGGTCGACGTGCGCTACGACCGGGAGTGGATCGCCCGGGCGCTGGCCGTGCTCGACGCGGTTCGCCGCCTCGGCTTCGTCCTGGCGCTGGTGATGATGGCGGTCGCCGCGGTGAGCGTGGGCGCCGTGGTGCGGCTGGCGCTGCACGACAGGCGCGACGAGATCGAGGTGATGTCGCTCGTCGGGTCGCCGGATGCCTTCATCCGCGGGCCGTTCGTGGCGGAGGGCCTGCTGCAGGGGGGCGCCGGGGCGATCGTCGCGCTTCTGGCCCTGCGCGCGGGGTTCGCCCTCGTGCTGGCGTCGTGGGGTGACAGTCTCGCGGCCGCAGGCGTGGGCGAGGCCGTGCAGTTCCTGCCCTGGTCGCTGTCCGGCCTGCTCGTGGCGGGCGGTCTGGCGGTCGGGTGCCTCGGCGGGCTTGGAGCGGTGGTCCGCGTCTCCTGACCCGATGGCACGCCAGCGGCGCGCGGGACAGGTTCGAGGCCGGAGATTTGACAGGCCAGCCGAACGGTCGCTACACTTGTCGCGTATCCGGCATGTCAGTCCACCGGAGCCCGGTTGCACGGCACGCAATTGAGTCCAACGGGGCAGCCGCCCCGTCGTTCCGCCTCCTCACCAATTTCTACCGGGAAGAAGTCATCCGCTGTCAGCAGTGTCTCGAGGAGCAGCGCGAGTACTACTCCGAGCAGACGATTCGCGAGGTCGAGCGGGCGCTCCACCGCGTCATGGCAGAGCTCGACCACGTGTGCTCCGCCCCCGAGGCCGGCAGGATGGTCGGCCATCTCCTCCGGCAGTTCACCGGCGTCCCCGGCGTCGTGAACTGGTCTGATCCGCGACACGTCCACTGAACGCCGCTCTCGCGGACCTGCGCCGCGACCTGCTCGACATCGTTCACACGGGCATCGACGCCGCCGACGCCGGACGGCTGGTCCAGCGCTTCGTCCGGATTGCTGCGTACCCGGATCCGCGCGGCCGTGTTGAGGCGGTCGACGTGATGGCGGTGGGCAAGGCGGCGGCACCCATGGCCCGGGCGTTCGTCGAGACGAGCCCGTCCGCCGTCCGCCGCGTGCTGGTTGTCGGCAGGGCCTGGGACGACGCGCCGCGCGGCCTCCCGGTGGCGTGGTTCGCGGGGCGCCATCCCACGCCGGACGAGACCAGCGTGTCCGCCGCCAACGCCGCGCTCGCACTGGTGCGGAACGCAGATGGGGGTGGGCGGGAGCGCGTCGTGCTCCTCCTGTCGGGCGGGGCCTCCTCGATGATGGCCGCGCCCCTGGCGCCGGTGACGCTGGATGACAAGCAGGCGGTCGTGGGCCGGCTGCTCCAGGCCGGTGCGGCGATCGACGAGTTGAACGCCGTTCGCAAGCACCTGTCGCGGATCAAGGGCGGCCGTCTCGCGGCCGCCGCCCGGGTCCCGGTGCTGACGCTCGCCGTGTCCGACGTCGTGGGCGACGACCTGACCGTGATCGGCTCCGGCCCGACCGTGGCCGATCCCAGCACCTATCGGATGGCCCTGGACGTCCTGGACCGCTATGGGGGGACGGCGGCATACCCCGAACGCGCGGTGGGCCTGCTGCGTGACGGGGCCGACGGCCGCGTGCCGGAAACGCCGAAACCGGGGGACGCGGCCCTCGATCGCTCGCAGGCGATGGTGATCGGCGGGAGGGAGGACGCGTTGCAGGACGCAGCGGCGGCGGCCCGGCGTCTCGGCTACGAGACGCACGTGCTGTCGCGGCCCATCGTGGGCGAGGCACGTATCGCCGCGCTCTCGTTCCTGAGCGACGCGGGCACGTATGTGCGTCGGGGACGTCGCGTGTGTGTCGTGGCGGGCGGCGAGACCACGGTGCGGGTCACCGGGTCGGGCCTGGGGGGACGAAACCAGGAGTTCGCGCTCGCGCTGGCGAGCGCGGTGGCCAGGGCGGAGGGGACGATCGCCGTCGCCAGCGTTGGCACGGACGGACGGGATGGCCCCACCGACGCCGCCGGTGCCATCGTGGACAGTTCCACGATGCGCCGCGCACGGGACGCCGGGCTGGCGGAGCCGGACGCGTTCCTGGCCAACAACGATTCACATGCGTACTTCACGCAACTGGGAGATACCGTCGTGACCGGACCCACGAATACCAACGTGGGAGACGTGCAGGTGCTGCTCGCGGCCGATCCCGCCATGGACGGGCGGGCATCATGAGCGCATCGAGAGATCTGCTGAAACGCATTCGCGACCGCGTGTCGCACCCGGCGACCATGCCGGAACTGATGCACCTGCTCGGCGTACCCCCCGGACGCCGCCGGGCGCTCGGCGAAGAGGTCGAGCGGCTGGTTGAGGCGGGCCTGCTGGTCCGGACGCGCGATGCCCGTATCGGTGTGCCGGAGGTCATGAGCCTGATCGTGGGGCGCTGGGAACGGCGCCCGGGCGGCAGGGGGGTGGTGGTGCCGGAGCGCCGGGATCGGGCCGGCCGCCCGGATCGCGGCCCGGCCGAGGTGCTGACACCCGGCGACGCGTTCGGTGAGGCGATGCCGGGGGACCGTGTGCTCGTGCGACTCGAGCGGCAGACGCCGCTCGGACCGGAGGGGCGTGTCGTCCGGATCCTCGAGCGCGCGCACGCCCGCATCGTCGGGCGCTTCGAAACCGACGGCGAGCTCGGGTACGTGGTGCCGTTCGACCGCCGCGTCGCCACCGACGTGCAGGTGCCGGCGGGGCAGTGGTCCTCTGCGGAGCCGGGGGAAATGGTCGTGGTCGCGATCACGCGCTGGCCCACGCCGGCGCGCGGTCCGCTGGGCCGTGTCACCGAGGTCCTGGGCCGTGCGTCGGAGCCCGGCGTGGACACCGAGGTGATTCTCCGCAAGTACGGCATCTCCGGCGAGCACACCGCCGCGGCCGTGGCCGACGCGCGTCGGCTGGGAACCGCGGTCACAGAGCGCGATCTCGCCGGCCGGACGGACTTCCGGGGCGTGACCACGGTGACGATTGACGGGGAGCACGCGCGGGACTTCGACGACGCCATCACGATCGAACGGATCGACGGCGATCGCGTGCGGCTCGGCGTGCACATCGCCGACGTGGCGCACTACGTGGCCGCAGGGAGCGCCCTGGACGAGGATGCCCGCGAGCGGGCGACGTCGGTGTACTTCCCCGAGCGGGCCGTCCACATGTTCCCGGCGGACCTCGCCACGGGCCTGTGCAGCCTCAACCCGCACGTGGATCGCCTCGTGCAGTCGTGTGTGATGGAGGTGAACGCGAAGGGAGCCGTCGTGCGCTACGAGCTGCACGACGGTGTCATTCACAGCGACGCCCGGATGACGTACACGGCGGTGAACGTGATTCTCACCGACCGGGATCCGGTCGCGATGGAGCGGTACGCCGCGCTGGTGCCGATGTTCGAGCTGATGCGCGAGCTGTACGAGGTGCTGCGGGCCCGGCGCCGCCGTCGCGGTGCGATCGACTTCGACCTGCCGGAGGCCGAGGTGCTCCTGAGCGCGGAGGGTGAGGTGGAGGCGATCGTGGCAGGGGAACGCAACGTCGCCCATCGCCTCATCGAGGAGTTCATGCTGCTCGCCAACGAGACGGTGGCGGCACATCTGCAGGAGCAGGGCGTGCCGGCGCTGCACCGCGTGCACGAGGCTCCGGACGCCGAGAAGGTGGCCGCCTTCGAGACGTTCATCGCGTCGCTGGGGTACGGTCTCGGCGCAGGTGAGCGCCAGGTCACGCCACGGCACTTCCAGCGGCTGCTCGACCGGATCGCCGGCACGCCCGAAGAGCGCCCGATCGCCGCGCTGATGCTGCGCACGATGCAGAAGGCGCGATACGACGCCGCCAGCCTCGGGCACTTCGGACTCGCCGCGACGCACTACACCCACTTCACGTCTCCGATCCGCCGGTATCCCGACCTCATCGTCCATCGCATGCTGCGGGAGTCGCGCGGGGGAGCACTCGATGCCGCCCGGCGCGAGGAGCTGGCCGAGGAGCTGCCGGAGCTCGCGCGGCACACCTCGGATCGCGAGCGCCGGGCCGATGAGGCCGAGCGCGAGCTGCTCCAGTGGAAGAAGGTCCGCTTCATGGCGGACAAGGTCGGCGACGTCTTCGACGGCTACGTGACGGGGGTGGCGCAGTTCGGCCTGTTCATCGAGCTGGTGGAGCACTACGTGGAAGGCATGGTGCACATCTCGACGATGGCGGACGACTTCTACCGGTTCCTCGAGCACCAGCACGTGCTGAAGGGCGAGAACACCAGGAAGGTCTATCGCCTGGGCGACCGGGTCAGCGTGCAGGTGGTACGGGTCGATCTGGAACGGCGCAAGGTTGAACTGGCGCTGACGGATATCCTGGACGCGGTCGGTGAGACAGGTCCCCGGGAGACGGCGCGACGGGGGCGTGCGGTGCCCGG
>Ga0194132_10001617_pt1 | contig 45185 bp, 43 predicted proteins | sample TA2KigOf80mmetaG_FD_148612 | JGI IMG/M metagenome (GOLD analysis project Ga0194132, IMG submission 148612) | Freshwater microbial communities from Lake Tanganyika, Tanzania - TA2015054 Kigoma Offshore 80m | ecosystem: Environmental > Aquatic > Freshwater > Lake | place: Tanzania: Lake... | reverse complement strand
GGGGTACTCAAAAATTTCGACCTCTCAGATCGCGCCAGGATCGACGATTGGCACCTCGGCAATGGTCTGACGACCCCAAAATCAAACTTCAAAATGAGTTTCGTAACAGCCTCGCAGGCAGGAATCCATACGGTGATTCAAATGGCACTGTGTTATGGGTTCCCGCCTGCGCGGGAACGACCCGTATTGGTTGTGAAACCAATCCTACTCGCCAACGCGTTTTCTCAAATCGAACTGCGCGCGACCATCTTCATCACGCGAGCCAACGTCCCCGGCTCCTCAAACCGCCGCAGCAGGTCAAACAGCGCGCGCGTCTCATTCCCCAGTACCGGCGTCACCAGCCCGGCGAACTTCGCTTCCATCCCCGCCCAGCTCATTGGGTTGCCGGGGTTGCCGAGTGCGAGCGGAATATGCTCGCGCAGTTTGCGGCCGTCGGTGAGTTCGACTTCGACAAAGCCTTCGGTGAGCTCGGTGCCGGGTTGTTCGCGCACTTCGCTTTTTTTAATCAGCTCGCGCAGTTGCGGATCACGCAGACGCGTGTCGTTGAAATCGCTTTCCACTGCGGCGTAGCCGGATAGCCCCAACGCGGCGCAGTAGGCGACGCTGAATTTGCCTTCGAGCGGCGTCTGCGGGTTGGGTTTGGCGGCCACCGCTAGCGTCATCGGTGAGGCGCCCAACACGATACGCTGGATCAGCCCCGGCTTAACGTTCGCGCTTAACTTGCGCGCGGCGTCCACGCAGGCGTGCGTGGCTTTGCAACACGCGTACGGTTTGTAGGCATTACGCAGCAGCGCCAAGCCATCGGAAAATTCGGTGGGCTCGATTTTGACCGACTGGTCTTGCACCAACGTGCCGGAGATGCCGTTCTCGGCGTCGAGTAGATGTGTGGCGGCTTCGAAGCCTGCACTGGCCATGTCGGCGGCAAGCATGCCGTCCATCGCGGCTTTGCCCAGGTGAAAGGGTTTACTCATGGTTCCAAACGAGGCGTTAAGCCCGCTCACCGTGGTGCTCGCCACGCCCAGCGCATGCGCGATCTGCCCGCGGTCAAGTCCCAACAACGCGCTCGCGGCCGCCGCCGCCGAAAAGCGCCCGAACACCGAGCTGGGATGAAAGCCCTTGTATTGCAGCTTGCGCCCGAAGCCGCCCGCGCCCAAGCGTGCTGAGATTTCAAACCCGGTGACATACGCCGCCAGCGCCTCGCGTTCGCTCTTGCCGTGCGCCTCGGCTAGGGCCAACGCCACCGCCCACGTCGGCCCGCTGATGTGGCCGGCGCCGTCCAGATGCGTGTCGTCGTAATCCATGCAGTGCACGATGGTGCCGTTGGCGAGTGCCGCCGCCGAGGGCGCGAGCGCGGGGCCTAACAGCATGTGCGCCTTGCCGCCCGCGCTGATTTGGCCCCAGCTTTGCGCGACCTTGCGCACCGCTTTCGCGGCGGGTTCGTTGACTGCGCCCAAGGCGCAGCCGAACCAATCGACCAGCGCCATTTTGGCGGCGTCGAGCACTTCGGGGGCGAGGGTGCGCGTGGGGGTGGCGGCGACGAAGTTTACGGCGGCGTCGGTGATAGGGGTGTTTTGAGTCATCGGACTTCCTTTGAGTTTCCTTCTCAAAAATCGCGACTAGACCACGGCGTCATTCCCGCGCAGGCGGGCATCCCTACGGTGTCGCAAGTGGTACTGTGCTATGGGTTCCCGCCTGCGCGGGAACGACAGAAGTGGTAAACGAGGCTTTCCCTTGCTTTGATGGTGCTTGTTGAATTTTCGTGGTTACTTCTTCATCGCCGCAATTTTCTTTGCCAGCCGCTCGCCGGCTTTTTCGACATCGATCACAAAGCGCTCATGCTCGCATTCACCGACGAGTTCCATTTCATCGAACACTTGCACTTTGAATTTTAAACGCCGGCGATCGACTTCCGCCAATTCAACTTCCGCGCGCACCTTCATGCCTTCGGGCGTGGGCGCGAGGTGTTTGATGTGCACCACGGTGCCGACGGAGTTCTGCCCCGCCGCGAGTAGCGGCGCCACCAGTTTATGGCACGACAGTTCGCAAAACTGCACCATCGCAGGCGTCATAAACACGAACGGCCCGCCGCGCGAGGTGCAGTGTTCGCGAGCGACCGTGAGTTCGCTCACGCCTTTGAGGCCGGGTTTGAGTGCATCCATGGATTCCCTCTCGAAATATTCCAGTTTATTCAGCAAACACTTCTTGCAGTGTACGCAACGTGTCGGCCAAGGTTTTGTCGCTTGCAGCGCCCACTTTCCTGACCAAACGCGTTTTGTCGAGCGTGCGGATTTGGTCCAGTAAGATCAGTCCCGATTTTCGGCGAAAGGTAATGGGTATGCGATAGGGCGCCGGCCTGTTGCCGGTGGTCATTGGCGCCACGATTACCGTGCGCAAATAGTCGTGCATCTCCCGCGGGGACACGATTACGCAAGGCCGCGTTTTTTGAATCTCGCTGCCAACGGTGGGGTCTAGCGCAGCCAGCCAGATTTCACCCCGTTTCACCACGTAAGATCCTTGTCGCCTTCATTGCTAAATTCCGGCCAGACCAGGCCGTCGTCGCGTGCGGCCGCTATGACTTTGCTGGCTTCCGCCCAGCCCTGGCGCGTTTTCTTCGCGGGCTTGCGAATCACGATCGCATCGCTTTCGATTTCAATGTCGACCTCGCCCACATCCATGCCGGTCTGCGCGAGAAACGGTTTCGGAATCAGCACCCCTTGCGAATTGCCCATTTTGCGAATCGATGTCTTCATGCAGCACCCTTAATCAACGGACTAACAATGTTATGCCTTCCGGCGAGGTCGGTCAAGACAATGTTATAACTCGGGATATTTGATAAGCATTTGATTTTATTGGCATTTTTTAAACGTGCTAACTAAGCGACGTCACCGGCACCGCCGCCCCATGCACCGCGCGCGCCGCGTCCGATGCCAAAAATGCAATCACATTGGCCAAATCCGCCGGTGCCACCCACTTCGCCGGGTCGGCCTTAGGCATGGCGGCGCGGTTCTCTGGCGTGTCGATGATCGTCGGCAGCACGCAATTGACGTTGATGTTTTTATCGCGCAACTCGGCAGCCATTGCCTCGGTCATGCGAATTACCGTGCCTTTCGATGCGGTGTAGGCGCCCATTTGCGCCACGCCTTTTTGCGCGGCGAACGCGCCGACGTTTACGATTTTACCGCCGCCCGCAGCGACCATGTGCGGCACCACCGCGCGCACCATGTTAAGCAAGGTGCGCGTATTGATGTCGAACAAAAAATTCCAGTTCTCGTTCGAGGTTTCGTGCACCGCCTCGCCCATGCGAAAACCGCCGGCGATGTTGCACAACACGTCGATGCGTTTGTAGCGCGTGAGCGCGGCTTGGGTGACGCTGGTTGCGCCGGCTGTTTCCAGCAGATTGGCGGGCGCGAATAGACGGCGATCGTTCTCTGCGCCGAATGCCGCTGCAAGAGCGTCGCGTTTGAGATCCACCAAAACCAGATTCGCGCCTTGCTCGGCAAACGCTTGCGCCACGGCTTTACCCAGATTGCCGGCGGCGCCGGTGACGATGACAGTACGGTTGGCGAAGCTCATGGGCCTACTCCTTGCAACGGTGTGAGGTTACCTCGCAATACGCATTCTGCCACGTAAACCCATCGCGCCGCGCCGTTACTGACGTGCCGATCACGCGCGCAAAAAATTGCGCACCACCTCGATAAACCCCTGCGGATTATCCAGCGTGACATGGTGATCCGAATCGTCCACCGTCGCCACTTGCACCTGCGGCGCGCGCGCGTGAATCTCAGCCATCATCTCCGGCGTGAAGCGCGGGCTATGCGCGCCGCCACGGATCACCAGAGCCGGCACTTTGATTTTTTCCCAAAACGGCACGCCTTCGATCTGCGAAAAATTCGCGTACACGCCGCGATCGGACTTGTGCTGCCAGGTACCGTCGGCGTTTTGGCGGCTGCCGTAGGTGGCCATGCGGCGCAGCACTGCGGGTGCCGTCAATTGCTTTTCGCCGCCTTCGAGGCGATAACGCGCGATCAATTCCTCTTGCGTGGCGTACGCTCGCGCGGGCACCGTGCCGAAGGCGTTCATGCGGGTCACCCGCTCCATCGGCATTAGCATCACGCTGTCGACAATGATCAGCGCCCCGATACGCCCCGGATGCGTCGCGGCATTCACCAGCGAAATCATGCCGCCCATCGAGTGGCCCACCAGCACGTAGTCTTGCAGATCGAGTTTTTCGGCGAGCGCGTTCACATCCGCGGCGAAGGTGTGCCACGTATAAGTTTTCGCATCGGCGCGGGCGCTGTCGCCGTGGCCGCGGGAATCCATGGCGTAAACATGATGCTCCGCGGTGAAACCGGGTGCGACGTAATCGAACCAATGCGCGTGCGCCGCGCCGCCGTGTAGGCACAGCATCGGGCGGCGGCCTCGCGTGCCGTAATCGAGGTAGTGCAGGTTGACGCCGTTGGCTTCGATGAAGTGGTCGGTGCTATTTGCTGCTTGTAGTGCAGTCATTGCTTTTCGGTGAGTAGGAAATTTAAGAAGGCGGATTTTACGAAGATTTGCACGAGTTGGTCAGTGTCATTTAGCAACGGCCGTGAAATCCCTCGCTGTCATTCCCGCGTAGGCGGGAATCCATGCAGCGTCTCAAGTGCCGCTGTGATATGGGTTCCCGCCTACGCGGGAACGACAGTGGTGGTTTTTCTGTGGCCTCGAGCAAATGAAACGTCTACTTATGATTTAGCCGCATCAAGCGCGGCCTGCGCCGCAGCAGCGAGCCCCGCCAATTTATCCGCCACCCGCACCCCCGCCGCGCGCAGCGCGGCCACTTTCGCGCCATGCGAATCGGCGTGCGAGCCGACCATCGCCGCGGCGTGGCCCATTTTTTTGCCCGGCGGGGCGGCTTTGCCGACGATCAGCGCAGCAGTAGGCTTGGCGCCGGCGCGCGCGGCATAGCGCGCCACGGCGTATTCGTCGTTGCCGCCGATCTCGCCCAAATAAAGTATCGCGTCGGTGTCGGCGTCGTTGTGCAACAGCTCCACCGCTTCGGCCGCATTCAAGCCTTTCACCGGATCGCCGCCGATGCCGATCACCGTGCTTTGGCCAATGCCGGCGTTGGTCAAACGCAAGCACGCCTCGTACGACAACGAACCGCTGCGCGAAATCACGCCCAGCCTGCCCTGCGTATAACAAAACGACGGCATGAAACCAAGCTTGGCTTTGCCCGGTGAAATCACCCCCGGCGTATTCGGCCCGACAATCACCGCGCCGTTGGCGCGCGCCGCCGCGCGCACTTCGATCGCGTCTTGCACCGGCAGGCCGTCGCCGGGATACACCACCACTTTGCAGCCGGCGTCGCAGGCATCGAGCACGGCATCAAATGCCACCACCGCGGGCACATAGGTGATGATGGCATTCGCCCCGGTTTCGCGGCATGCGCTGCGCACGTCGGGGTACACCGGCACGCCTTCGACCTCTTTCACCTCACGGCCTTGCGCGACGCCGGCGACCACTTGCGTGCCATAAGATTTGAGATCGCGCGCGGAAAACTTGCCGAAGTTTCCGGCGATGCCTTGAATCAGCACGCGCGAGGTTTGGTCGATCAGCACGCTCATGCGGCGCCCGCTTTCTGCACCACGTCGGCGACCGCAGCTTCCAGCGAATCGTGATTCAACAAACCGACTTCTTTCATATACGCATCACACGCCTCGCGCCCGGTGCCATTCATGCGGATCACCACCGGTTTTTTGCTTTTGCGCGCTTTCAACACATCGTGCAAGGTGAGCGCCACGCGGTCGATTTGCGTGCCGCCGCCGAAGATGCTGAACAAAATCGCTTTCACTTGCGGTTCGCTATCGAGAATACTGAACGCCAACTTGTACCCCGCCGGCGTGGGGTTGGAGCTGCAATCGAGAAAACACGCGGGTTTCGCCCCCGCGTCGGCGATCATGTCCATCGCCGCCATGGTCATGCCCGCGCCACCGGAGATGAGGCCCACCTCGCCGTCGAGCCACACCATCATCAAATTGTCGGCGAGCGCGCGCGCCATCGCCTTGGGCTCGCGCTTGCGCGCATCTTCCATTTCGGCCGCGAGATCGGCGTGGCGAAACGCCGCGGCTTCGTCGCGCACGATTTTGGCATCGAGCGCGATGAGCTTGCCGTCGACCACGGTGAGCGGGTTGATTTCCACCGTCATCGCGTCCGCCGCCGTGGCGAGATATAGCATGCGCCGTACCAGCGTGATCAGGCGTTCACGCAGGCCCGCGTCGGGCTCGGCTTCACCCAACAACTTGCGCAGCGCGTGCGCGCGAAACGCGCGCGGTGAGCCGAACGCATATTGCAGCGGCGCGTTGTTTTCGACTTCGACACCACCTTTGGGCGAATACAGCACGACGTAGCCGCCGGCAGTGACATCGATGGTGATCGCGAGATACATTTCGCGCTCGTGCGCGACCCACGGCTCCACCAACAACGCGCGCGGCGCTTCACCGCCAAATTTCATGTCGCAGAGTTGCTTCGCCGCGAATTGCGCCTCGGCAACGCCGTTGGCGCGCAACACGCCGCCCGCCTTGCCACGCCCGCCGGAAGCCACTTGCGCTTTGATCGCGACGGGGAGTTCCCCGCGCCAACGTTTGATTTGATCGGGCTTGCGGATCAACAAGCCCTCGGGCACGGCGATGCCGTGCGCGCGCAGCATGTCCTTGCTTTGCGATTCGGTGAGTAACATGGGATGAGAAAACGAGTGTGGTGCCCGCGAGTCGTTTATCCCGGCACCGGCGCGCCGCGCGCCGGCGGCGCCCACGCGTCACCGGGTTTTTTCGGGTGGCGATACATGTGGCCCAACTGCATGTCGGGGAATTGCACCGCGAGCGCGGCGGCCTCGCCCGTTTTACACGCGGCGATCAGCGCATCCTCGGCCGCATAAGCAAACGGGTCGCCCGACTGGCGTTCGACTTCGCCGCCGGGCGCCGGGCGATTCGCGACGAGCCAATCGACCGAGGCGGCGAGGGCCGCGGCAGGTGTGACGAGATCACGGTAGCCCAATTGCGTTTTGATTTTACCGATATCGAACTCCACCGCCCGCGCGCGGGTTTGATCGCTGCTGCCCTGGTAGACACGCTGCGCGAGCAGCGGCAGCACTTCGACGATGTCGCACTCGCGCTGCAAATGCCGCGCGATGAACTCGGCGTGCTGGCGCTGGGTGAACTGTTGATCGTCGCGTATGTTGTAAAACTGCCCGGCGGATTCCTTGGGTTTATCCACCGTCAGCAGCAACGCGTGCGCGGCGTTGCGCGCGTAACCGCGCCGGCGCATCAGGCCGTTGGCGGCGATGATCAGGTGTTTGCGGCCATCGAGCACGCGCCGCACCATGCTCCAATCGGGGTTGCCCGGCGCGTGCGGGCCGTAGACCAGCGGGTAGCGAAAGTAAGTCGCGTTGTAATGGCCTTCGCGATGTGCGCGCATCACCGTTTCTTCGCTCACCCACATCAGGTAATTGAACTTCGCCCCCGCGGGGTCGTCGCAGCGCGGGCTGTCTTCGAGAATTTGATGCGGCTGGCCGAGCGGCCCCCAGCGCGGATCGTTGCGCGGCGCGTAAACACTGGAACCGCCCACGCCGATGAAGCGCCCGGTTTTGCCTTTCATCAATTCGGCGATGATGCGCATGCGGCCGTAAGTCACCAGCGCCAGATCGAAACTGCGCCCTTTTAACGCAGGCTCCAACGTCTCGGCGAAATGCGGATCGGTGTGGATATGCTCGACTTCTTGATCGAACTCAACCTCGTGCTGGCCGCCGTGCAGAATGGTGACGGCGTAGCCGCGCGCGAGCAGCCCATTCACCACATGCGGCCCGGTGGGGCCGGTGCCGCCGATGACCAACGCTTTCATGGTAAGACTTTAAATATTAAAAATAGTGTTTAAAATCAATGGGTTATGTTTAATCTCCCGCGGCGGCCCGGGTGCGCGCCAGGGCTTGCGCTTTGTACGCATCTTTTGCCGCGCACGCCGCCGCCCATGCCAGCGTGCGCTGCGCGAGATCGTATTCGTATTGGTCGATGACTTTGCCGTCGAGTTCACTCACGGCTTCGCCTTCGTCGATGAATTTTTCGTACGCCGTGATTACTTTATTGGCCCACGCGATTTCCTCCGCGCTGGCCGACAAGCCTTTGACCAGCGGCTCGATAAAATTCGGATGCAAGGCGCTGGCGTGATGCACGCCGGCCGCGTGTAACGCCGCGGCTTGTTTCGCCGCCTGATCGCCTTGATCGACGCGGCCCGACTCATTCGGCACGAACACCCCGCCAGTGGGTTCGATATCGAGCGCCATGCAGGCCAAGGCAATGTTGCCCGCGGGCCAGGCATACTGATCGAAGGCCGCGAACATTTCGATGCCCAGATTCATCGCCATGTCGTAACCGGTACCACCGCCGAACGAACCCAGTTTGCGCGGCGTGGAAGTGAGGATCTCGTAAATGTTCACCGCACCCAGCGCCGATTCGATCATCGGATACAACTCGATGTCGCCGGGTGTTAAGCCGCGCTCTTTTTCAAGCTGCGAAATGATTTCATGCACGCGTTGATATTCCTGCGCCGATTCGGTTTTGGGCAGCATGATGCGCGCCACACCCGGCCACACCGCGTACGGCAGATCGGCATCGACAAACGGTTTATTCACGCGCACGTAAATCGACGCGCCGCCTTTGCTCGCCTTGTCGATCGATTCGCGAATTAGCGTGCGGCAGCGTTCTTTCTCCGCCGGCGCGATGGAGTCTTCGATATCGAGGATGTAAACGTCGCCGCCGCGCTTCCACGCGTTGTCGATAAAACGCGGGTTGGTAGGGGTGACGAACATCGATACACGGGCTACGCGATTATTCATGTTGGTTCCCTGCGAACGTTTATGCCGCCGGCGACTGATGCGCTTTGGCTTTGGCGTCATCGCGCGCTTGCGCACGCAGCGCCCACTTCAGATAAAGCTTGGCGCGCAAATCCACCGGCACGTCGATCATTTTGCCGTCCATCGGCACCGAGGCCATGCCACGCTTGATGCCGTCGGCGAACAATTCGATCATCTTGATGTAAGTCTCCGCTTCTTTTTCGGTCGGGCGAAAACCGTCGTTGCAATGCTTGATCCACGCCGGGTGCGGGCACACCGCCCCCTTGAACCCGGTGTCGCGCGCGCGCTTGATCGCGGCTTTCACCACATCCTCGGCAGCGTTTTCTTCGGTGAGGCCCAGCGGGTAACTCATGCCGAGCACCATACCGCCCACCGACACCGCCACGGTGATGAGCTGCGATTTGATGTATTCCAGCGGATCGAACTCGAGCATGGGCGTGGTTTGCATGCCCAGCGCCGTGCACAACACCGGCTCGTTCAACAGAAAACAGCCTAAGCGTTCGCTTGCGCGCGCGATGTCGAGCGAGAGCCACACCGCGGCGGCGGTATCGACTTCGATGTCGATTGCCGTCGCGCCCTTGGCGATGCCGCGAGTTACTTCGAGGGTGTCGAGGCGCTGCGCGATATTCGCGATTTCTTGTGCGCTGGTGACACCCTTCACCACCACGCCGGTCAAGCCGCTGAACACCGCCGCGTCGAGCTCGGCCAACGCGCTGGCGGCGTTGATGCGCACAAACACCTCCGCGCCGCCCTTCACTACCGCGCCGATCGCCACGGGCATCCGCGACTTAAGGTCCGCTTGCCAATCGTGACCGGGTTGTTTGCCCCAATCGAGCAAAATCGCATCGGCCCACGAGGCGTAGGCTTTGTCGCCCAAGCGCGGATCGTCCATCGACAACACATACACCGAGCGGCGTATGCACTTAGGCATGGGCATTTCGCCGACGAAAATTTGATCGGGGATTTCGGGCAAATTGGCGGGCATCATGATTGAAATCCCTGGTTGACCGGCGCCACTTGTGCGGCCGTTGCGCACACACAACCGGTAAAGCCCATCAGCCTGGCTTCGCGCGCGGCCTTAGCCGTGGCCGCGTCATCGGCCACACCGCCGCGCGAACCGGGCCGCCACAGTGCGCCCAACGGCTGTTTACCGAGCATGCGCGCCAGCACCAGCGCACGCGTCATCAAAAAGCGATACAAGCGAAACTCGTTTTGCGGCACCGGCCCCAGTCGCATCGTGAGGTCGATGCGCCCCACGCCCAGCGTGGTGACGCGCGGGCTCGCCTGCGCGATGGCCGCGGCGTTCCAAAAGCCCTTGCCGGATTCGAACATCAGCGCAAGTTCGGTGGCGCCAACATCGACGCCGCGTGCTTTTTCCATGCTGGTGATGAGTTCGCACACTTCGGTGACTTCCTCCGGCGAATCCGCGCCGGGGAACACGATACCTTTGATGCCGCGATGCACCGCCGCGCGCACATCGGCCCAGCGCGTGCCGCGGCCGATGCGCACGAACACTGTTACTTGGCTGTCGGCGAGTTTTTTAACCAGCGCGCCGAGGCCATCGCGCGCGGCTTCTTTGTGCTTGGGCGCAACGCTGTATTCGAGATCGAGCACGGCGATGTCGGCGTTGTGCGTGGCCACGAGCGCACCCGCCGCGGGGTCGTGGGCGGGGACGATCATCCAGGAGCGTCGGGGGTTGGGCATGTTGCACCTTTTGATTCTGAAAATTGCATATTCCCTAACAGATGCTCCCTCATCCCCGTTCTTTCTCCGGGTGAGAAGGGTGGTGTCTTCCCTCTCCCCTCGGAAGAGGGTTCGAGGGTGAGGAAAAAGTTTAAGCCGCGAGGTGCCGCAAATTATGCGCGGCTCAAGAATGCAGGCAAGCCCGCTCACTCCAGCTTGATCTTCGCTTCCTTGATCAGCTTCGCATATCTCACCAAGTCCGTCTTGATCAAGTCCGCATATTGCTGGGGCGTGCTGATCAACGGGTCGGCGCCCATGGTCACGAATTGATCGTGCACTTCGGGCAGGCGCAAGATGCGCGTGATTTCCTGCGCGAGTTTGTCTACGATGGGTTGCGGCGTCTTGGCCGGCGCCATGATGCCTTGCCATGACCTGCCCTGGTAACCGGGCAAGCCCGCCTGTGTGAACGTCGGTACATCGGGCAGCGACAGCAAGCGCTTTTCGCCGGAGACGGCGATCGCGCGCATGCGCCCGGTTTTCACAAACGGCGTTAACGGCAGCGCGTTGTTCATGAACATCTGCACCTGGCCGCCCATCAGATCGGTAGTCGCCGGCCCCGCGCCCTTGTGCGGGATGTGCTGCATTTTCATGCCGGTCATGAGGCACAACAACTCCGCCGCCAGGTGATTGGAGGTGCCGCTGCCGGAGGACGCAAAATTAAGCGCCCCCGGTTTGGCCCTGGCGAGCGCGATGAATTCCTGCAAGTTATGCGCGGGCAGTTGCGGGTTGATCACCAGCAAAATTTCCGTGGCGACCATGGTGGTGACCGGCGTGAAATCCTTCACCGCGTCGTAGGGCGTTTTGAGCAGGCTTGGGTTAATCGTGTGCGTGCTGGTAACATGCAGCAGGGTGTGACCATCGGGCGCGGCCCTCACCATCGCCTCCGAGCCGATGATGGTGTTGCCGCCGCCGCGGTTGTCGACCACCACTTGCTGGCCCCAGGCGTCGGTCAATCGTTGCCCGATGATGCGAGCGACGATGGTGGTGCTGCCGCCAGGCGGGAACGGCACGATCAAGCGGATCGGTCGTGCGGGGTAAGGCGCTTGCGCCCACGCCGCCAACGGGGTGCTGGCGAGGGCTGCGGCGGCGAGCAACACGGCGCTACAGTTGCGTGCGAGCATGAGGCATCCCTTCTCTTCGAAATTGTGCCACGCGTGTGGTGCGGGCGCGCTACCATATTACGCCTGCGGTTCGCCTTAAACGTCGGCATCTCAGCATGCGGAAAGGCGGGCACGGGCATGCAGTGTTTGATCGGGCGTGCCGATCAACTGCCGCTGCGCGGTGCGGTGCTGACCATCGAACCGCCGGCGGCGCGCGAAATTTTAGCGGCGCTGCGATACTGGTGCATACCATCGTTTAACTCAGGAGCTCCAGCCATGGACGGCCACAACCCACTGAACGACACCATCAAGCAACGCATCGCGCGTTACAAAACGCTGGTGCCGTACAAAGATTCGATCAACGCCGACAGCGGCGTGCCTCAAGAAGCGGTGATGATGATGTCGCCCGACAAGGTGATGCCGATCATGGCGCCCGCGGGCTGGGAAGGCCGCAGCAAGGTGGCACCGGTAAAAGGCGCGCCGGGGCTCACTGTGACGCTCGCCGAATGCCCGCCGGGCGACAGCGCGGGCTTACACAAACACACCGGCTCGGTGGAAAACTTTTTTTGCGTGCAAAGCCGCTTTGAAATCACCTGGGGCGAGAAGGGTGAGTTTTCCACCGTGCTCGAGCCGCTGGATTTTATTTCGGTGCCAGCGGGTGTTTATCGCGATTTCAAAAACGTCGGAAACGAACTCGGGCGCTTGCTGGTGATGATCCAACCCGATCCGGATGAAAAGCAGGATGCGGTGTATCACGCTGCCTCCACCGGCGAAGAAATCGTGCGGCGCTGGGGCCCGCAGACGCTGCAGGCGATGGCGGCGATCGGCATACGCTTTGGCGAATCGCGCTAGCGCGGCGTGTGGGCGAAAGCACGCGGGGCGCATGATCGTCAGCAAAGCGCGTTGCGCCAAAATGGCATGCAAAGCATCCTAAAGCCTGATACAGGATGTTTAGTAAGTAATTGATTTTATTGAATATTTTATTTGTTACATGTTGCGCAGTGGTGCGCGCGCAAAACTACCCCGCGCGCCCCATACATTTGCGCAAGCACGGCATAGATTTCGTGGACGCGGAAAAGATCTTTCGCGGTTTTACGCTTACGGTGGAAGACGACCGCGGTGCATACGGCGAACAACGTTTTCTTACGCTGATGCTGCTCTAAGACCAAGTGATCTCGGTCACTCACACGGAACGCGGAGATAGCATCCGTATCATTTCCATACGCAAGACCAAACATGAAGCGCGTTTCTACTTCTCCCAAATCCCGTACTAATTTAAACTGTCTGCGCAAGCTCACCGACGCCGTGATCGTGCACGACGGCGATGCGCCGGAATTCACACCCGAAATGTTCGCTAAATCCGTCGCGCGCAAAGGTCTAAAACCGGTGCCGCGTAAATCATTGCTGTCGCTACGCGACGATTCCGACGTGATCGAATGGTTTCGCTCTCGGGGCGCGGGCTATCAATCGCGCATGAACGCGCTGTCGCGCGCTTATATGGAAGCGCATAAATAGTAACCACGCCATGTCCCGCATCGGCCTTATCTCCGACACCCACGGCCTGCTGCGGCCGGAAGCGACGGCGTTTTTGCGCGGCTGTGATGCGATTATTCACGGCGGTGATATCGGGCACGCCGATATCCTGCAAGCGCTGGCGCAGATTGCGCCGGTGACGGCGGTGCGTGGCAACAACGACACCGGCGCCTGGGCCGAGCGCGTGTGCGAAACCGAGCTGGTGAAATTCAGCGATACCTGGCTATAAGCCATACACGACATCGCGCAGCTCGATATCGACCCCACCGCCGCCAGCGTGCGCGTGGTGATTTCCGGGCATTCGCACAAACCCAAGATCGAAACCCACGATGGCGTGCTTTACGTCAACCCCGGCAGCGCGGGGCCGCGGCGTTTTACGCTGCCGATTGCGGCGGGTGAGTTGCTGATACGCGGTAGATCGGTAGTAGCGCGCGTGGTGAACCTGCAGCAGGCAGCGTTTCCCACGCTCACAAGCACTTGAATGCAACGCCCTACGCTCATTTGCGCTTGCTTGCGCGACGTGATGGTCTCATAAAAAGATCAATTAAATCAGCTAGTTATGATTTATCCGCGGGTGGCTTGTAGCCTGTCATGAGCTTGCGGGAATTTAATCCGCGTAGGGTGCGCATCGCACACGCGTCACCGATCGCCACGCGTGCGCGATGCGCACCCTACGCGTAAGTGCTTGATATTTTCTGCAAAGTTTTGATTTTGCGCAGAATACTTAGTTGCGTAACACGCTCTAAGCACGCCGGCGAAAACCGCTACACTTCAGCTGTCAATCAGGAGCAACCATGAAAATCAAACGCATCGAACATGTCGGGGTGGTGGTGGCGGACGTGGAAAAAAGCCGCGCGCTGTGGGAAGGCTGCTTTGGACTTAAGTTCGGCGGCGAAGAGGCGAATAACATACGCAAGCTTGGCCTTTATCCGGTGGGCGAGGAGTCGATGGTGGAGTTGATCTCCGGCATCGGGCCCGACAGCCGCCACGCCAAAATGGTCGCCGAGGGCAAGGGCGGCATCAACCATATTTGCTTCGAGGTGGAAAACATCGATGAAGCGCTCGCCGAGTTAAAAGCGAAGGGCGTGCCGCTGCTCGATCAAACGCCGCGCATCGGCCACGCGGGCTGCCGCATCGCGTTCCTCGATCCGAAAGGCACCGACGGTTGTTTGATCGAGCTTGCGCAATTGCCCGAGGGCGTGACTAAGGCGCATCACGGGTAAGCCTTCTCGCGCTAGCGCGTGGCCGCTCGCCGTGGGTAACGATGCATCGTTCACCGTCGACGGCATGCGCGTTACGCGCCTGGAAGACCTGCGGCTGATCACCGGGCACGGCCGCTTTGCCGCCGACTGGAATTTGCCGGGGCAGCTTTACGGCTATTTTTTGCGCTCGGATCGGGCGCATGCGCGCATCGTCGAACTCGATGTCACGGCGGCACGCCGCGCTCCAGGCGTGCACGCGGTGATCACCGGTGAAGACGCCGTGCGCGCGGGTTATGTGCAGCCGGTGAGCTTTTTTACCTTCGAAGGCACGGACGGCCAGCGCGCCAAGCGCCCGCGGCGCCCGGTGCTGGCGCATGAACGCGTGCGTTTTGTCGGCGAGCCGGTGGCGCTGGTGGTGGCCGATAGCGAAAACATCGCACGCGATGCAGGCGCGTTGATCACCATACGTTATGAAGACTTACCGTGCGTGATCGACCCCGCAACCGCGTTCGCGCCCGATGCGGCGCAACTGCACGAGGGTGTTCCGCGCAACCAGGCCTTCGAATGCGAAGCGGGCGATGCAGCCACCGTCGCTGCCGCGTTCGCGCGCGCCGCGCATGTAACACGCTTGACGCTCGACAGCCAACGCGTGGTGCCCAGCCCGATGGAGCCGCGTGCGTGTCTCATCGCTTACGACGGCGCAGCGGACTGCTACCACATCAATTCGTGTGTGCAGGGTGTGAACATGCTGCGCTTGCAGTTGGCGGGTTATACCGGGCTCGCTGAAGATAAATTTCACATCGTCGCGCAAGATGTCGGCGGCGGTTTCGGCAGCCGCAGCATGGGTTACCCCGAGTATTGCACGGTGATGCTCGCGGCTCGCGCCACCGGCCGGCCGGTGAAGTGGGTGTCGACACGCACCGAGGCGTTGTTGTCGGATACCCATGGCCGCGGCAGCGTGGTCGAAGGCGAATTGGCGCTCGATGCCGATGGCCGGATACTTGCGCTGCGCTTGGATTGGATCGCCGAGGTCGGCGCGTACATGACGCCGCCGGGCGCCGCGGCCACTATCCGCAATCCGATCACGTGTTTTACCGGCGCGTATCGAATCCCGGCGTTGTATGGGCGTTGGCGGGTGTGTTTTACCAACGCCGCGCCCATCGGCAACTATCGCGGCGCCGGGCGGCCCGATATCGCGTACGTGGTGGAGCGCCTGGTGAGCCGCGCGGCGGTGGAAATGAACTTCGATCCGGTTGCCATGCGCCAAAAGAACTGGATCCCGCGTGAGGCGTTCCCGTACACCTCGCCGGTGGATTCCACCTACGAGATTGCAGATTTCGCAGGCCTCACGCAAAAGGCTTTGCCCGCGGCGCAATGGGATGGTTTTGCGCAACGCGCGGCGGCCTCGCGCGCCGCCGGTAAATTGCGCGGCCGGGGTATCTGCACGGTGATCGAAAACACCAGCGCCGGCGCGGTGGACAAGGATCAAATCGCCATCATCGTCGGCGCCGATGGCAAGGTCATGGTGCACTGCGCCTCGCACGCGCAAGGGCAGGGGCAAGAGACCACGCTGGCGCTGGTAGTCGCGCGGGCGTTGCAGATCGCGCCGGCGCGCGTCAGCGTGCGCCAGGGCGCGAACGATCCGCCGTTGATCGGCAACCACACCGGCGGCTCGCGCAACGCGGTGGGTAACGGCTCGGTGGCGCATGTGACGGCGCATCAACTGATCGAGCAGGCTAAGCGTACGGTGGCCGAACAATGGAGCGTGGAGCCTTCGCAAGTCGACTATGCCGATGGCGTATTCCGCTGCGTTGAGCCCACGCGCGCGTTGTCGTTAAGCGCGCTGGCCGCGGACAAACCGTTAAGCCTCATCGGCGAAGCCTTGTACGGCTCGACCTACCCCAACGGCTGCCATATCGCCGAAGTGGAAATCGATCCGGAGACGGGTTTCGTCGACGTGGTGTCGTATGTCGCGGTCGACGATTTCGGCACCGTGATCCATCCGCAGATCGTCGAAGGCCAAGTGCACGGCGCGGTGCTGCAGGGCGCGGGGCAAGTCCTCGGCGAACACGCGTATTACGATCGCCGCAGCGGACAAATGCTCACGGCAAGCTTTCTGGATTATGTGATGCCGCGCGCAAACCTGATCCGCGACATGACCTTGCTGCATCACCCCACGCCATCAAGCGTAAGTCCGCTGGGCGTGAAAGGCGTGGGTGAAGCCGGCGTGGCGGGCGCGCTGCCGGCCTTGGTGGACGCGGTGATGGACGCCTTGCGCCCCCTGGGCATCACACATCTGAACATGCCATTAACGCTCGCGAAAATTTGGGCGGCTATTCAACACGGCAAAGCGTAACGGGTTAAACGCTTGGCGGATTGGGCGCGCAACCAAGTGCGCGCAGGACACGGCGCTGCGCGACATCAACGACCTGCTTGCGCGTGGCGTGCTGCGCAAATCAGATGGGGGCGGGCGCAGCACCAGCTACGAACTGAACGATCTACCGGAATAGCCGCGACTGGAATTGACTTGGCTTTAGCTATCGCGCGGGGTATCAAGCGGCTGATATTGGACATCCAGTTCCCGCAGCTCGCCCTGCGCGCTATCGCCGTCCACCACACGGTGCAACAGACCATAGGCGACCCGCCACTGCTGCTGGCCGCACAGCAGGGTAACGGTCTTGTCGTTGAGTCTCACGATCCGACCGCTACGCTGTTGCTGGTTGCGATCCATAAAGCCAACGATATCGCCGGCGGCAACTTCATTTCGTCCCAATCCTTGTTTGGGCTTTTCGCGAATTTCCACGTCTGCCCCGTCGAGGTTGATCGCGGCGTACGAAATCAGCCAGCGCTTGCGCGTGGCAATATCAAGCACCACCACTTGTTTGCGCCGCAGTTCCAACACTTGCCCCTGCTGGGCACGATTGGCAACTGAGTCGAAGTATTGAATGGCCTGACCAATCCGCAGGCGTGCTCTTACCGCCATCATCCAGTCCGGTCGATGAAGGACACGATCGATGGCGGCGCGCAATCGGTACAACTCGAAGGCCGAAGCGCGGTTAAGATTGGCTATCGTTTCCGAGAAATTCATGATTTTTAACTGGGCATCTCGCGATCGATCTGGCGCGGGAACTCAAGCCTATCGATGTTCCTGGCTTCAATGCATTAATCGAGGAATTCTCGCCAGCTTCTGCGCACCGGGGGCAGAACTACCGCTTTATTCGCTACAAATTCCGCATCTCGCGCCCGGCCGCTAAACGTCGAGGTTACGCACCCCTAAGGCATTGCTCTCGATGAAATTGCGGCGCGGCTCGACGGCGTCACCCATGAGGGTGGAGAAAATTTCGTCGGCGCTGATGGCATCCTCGATTTGCGCCTTGAGTAGCCGGCGCACTTTCGGGTCCATCGTCGTTTCCCACAACTGCTCGGGGTTCATTTCGCCCAAGCCTTTGTAACGCTGCACGCTGACGCCGCGCTGCGCTTCGTTTAGCACCCAGTCGATGGCCTCGCGTAATTCCTTCACTACCTGTTGGTGCTCGCCGAATTTGATGTGGGCGCCTTCGGATAGCAGGCCCTGCAGCACCGCGGCGGTCTTTTTGATTTGCGCGTAGTCGCCGCTTTGCACGAAATCGTTGTCAAGACGCGATTGGTGTTGCACACCGTGCTGCACTTTTTTGATTTGGATAATGTGCTGCTCGGTTTTTTCATCGTAGACAGCGTCGATTTTGATCGAGTCATCACCCTGCATCAGGGCAGAGATGGCCTTGGCGCTTTTCCTGGCCGCGGCTTCATCCGACAGATCAAGTTCGGTCGGTTGCTTGAGCAGTGCGTGCAACACCGACTCGTCGGCCAGGCGGCTGGCGCGCTCGATCACTGCTTCGGCGAGCAAGTAGTCCTTGGCCACCGCTTCCAGCGCGGCTTTTTCCAGCGGCTGGGCATTTTGCGAGGGGAACAGTTGCGCGCCCGCCAGCGCGAGTCGCAGCAGGTATTGCTTGTGCTCGTGTTCGTCTTTCAAGTAGCGCTCGGTGCGGCCGTGTTTCACTTTGAACAGCGGCGGCTGCGCGATGTAAATATGACCGCGCTCCACCAGCTCCGGCATTTGCCGGTAGAAGAAGGTCAGCAGCAGCGTGCGGATGTGCGCGCCGTCGACGTCCGCGTCGGTCATGATGATGATGCGGTGATACCGCAGTTTGTCGGCGGAGTATTCGTCTTTGCCGATGCCGGTGCCCAACACGCTGATGAGCGTGGTGATTTCGGTGGATGACAAGAGTTTGTCAAAACGCGCTTTTTCGACGTTCAAAATCTTGCCACGCAAGGGTAGGATCGCCTGGAATTTTCGGTCGCGGCCTTGTTTGGCGGAGCCGCCGGCGGAGTCACCCTCCACCAGATACAGTTCACATTGAGCAGGGTCGCGCTCCTGGCAATCAGCGAGTTTGCCGGATAGACCGAACGAATCCATGACGCCTTTGCGGCGCGTCAATTCGCGTGCCTTGCGCGCGGCTTCGCGCGCGCGCGCGGCGTCGACGATCTTGCTGCAAATTACTTTGGCGTCGTTGGGTTTTTCCAGCAGGAATTCCATCAGCTTGGCAGCGACGATTTCTTCCACCACCGGCCGCACCTCGGAGGAGACCAGCTTCTCCTTGGTTTGGGAGGAGAACTTGGGCTCTGGCACTTTCACCGATAATACGGCGGTCAAACCTTCTTTCATGTCGTCACCGGTGGTGTCGACCTTGGCTTTTTTGGCCAGCTCGTTTTGCTCTATGTAGCTGTTCAACGTGCGCGTCATCGCCGCGCGCAAGCCGGTGAGATGGGTGCCGCCATCGCGCTGCGGGATGTTGTTGGTGAAACATTGCATCGATTCCTGGTAGGAATCGTTCCATTGCATCGAGACTTCAACGGAGATACCGTCTTTTTCCCCGGTCGCATGGAAAATATTCTGATGCAGCACCGACTTGCTGCGATTCATGTATTCGACAAAACCCTTGATACCGCCGCCGAACGCGAAGTTTTCTTCCTTGCCGGTGCGTTGATCGTGCAGCACGATTTTAACGCCGTGGTTCAAAAACGAAAGCTCGCGCAAACGCCGCGCCAGGATGTCGTGGTGAAATTCGACTTTGCCAAAGGTTTCGCTGCTCGCCAAAAAATGCACTTCGGTACCGCGGCGCTCGCTTTTACCCGTGACTTTCAAGGGCGCGACGGCTTCACCGTGGCGAAACTCCATTTGATGGGTTTTACCCTCGCGCCGGATGGTAAGTTTTAGCCATTCGGAGAGCGCGTTCACCACCGATACACCTACGCCGTGCAGGCCGCCAGAAACCTTGTACGAATTACTGTCAAATTTGCCGCCGGCATGAAGCTCTGTCATTACCACTTCGGCGGTGGAACGTTTTTGTTCATCGTCCGGGTGGATGCCCGTGGGAATGCCCCGGCCATTGTCGACCACGCTAATCGAGTTATCGGTATGTATGGTGATGGTGATCTCATTGCAGTAGCCGGCCAGCGCTTCGTCTATTGCGTTGTCGACCACTTCGAAAACCATGTGGTGCAGACCGGTACCGTCGCTGGTGTCGCCGATATACATGCCGGGGCGTTTACGCACCGCTTCCAAGCCCTTGAGCATTCTGATGCTGGACTCGTCGTAGTCCTCGCCGTTGCCCTTTTGTTCCTTGCGATTCTTGTTTTCAGCCATGCCGTTGCTACTTTAAAAATTCTTGAAAATCAAATAGTTATTATTATAACTTAAATTCGCATCGGCATCACCACATAACGGAAATCCGTGCGTCCAGGGAGCGTGATCAGCATGCTGCTATTAGCGTCGCCAAACGCGCATTCGACGTTTTCGTTGCTGACGTTGTTAAGTACGTCAAGCAAGTAAGTGATGTTAAAACCGACATCCAGCGCGTCACCGTTGTAGTTCACTTCCATTTCTTCCTGCGCTTCTTCTTGTTCGGTGTTGGTGCAGGAGATCCGCAGGCTGTCCGCGGTTAACATCCAACGCACGCCGCGAAATTTCTCATTGGACAAAATTGCCGCCCGTTGCAACGAATGCAGCAAATCCTGGCGGTTGACGGTAATTTTCTGTTGGTAGTTGACCGGAATCACCCGTGTATAGTCGGGAAACTTGCCGTCAATGACTTTGGTGATAAGTTCGCTATCGCCATAACGGAAACGCACTTGCGAGGCATAAATCTCGATGTCTACAGCGGCGTCCGTCGACCCCAATTGGCGGGATAGTTCCAGCACGGCCTTGCGCGGCAAAATGACTTCACGCTTGTCGCTGGCACCGTCGAGCTTGCCTTCGGCGTAGCTTAGGCGATGGCCATCGGTGGCGACGACTTTGATTTTGTCACCGTCCAGCACCAGCAACAGCCCGTTCAGGTAGTAGCGTATGTCTTGTTGCGCCATCGCGAATTGCACCAGCAGCAACAGCTCTTGCAGCAGTTTTTGCGAAATCGAAAAGCCGGCCTGGCGGTCGCCGGCATTGGCCATTTTCGGGAAATCATCCGCCGGCATGGTTTGCAAGTTAAAACGGCTTTTGCCCGCTTTGAGTTGGACCTTATTGGCCTGCAGATCCAGCGTGGTTTCCGAACCTTCCGGCAGCGAGCGTAAGATGTCCTGCAGCTTGCGCGCGGAGAGCGTCAAGCTTTGATCATCTGCCTTACCGCCGACGTCGCATGAGGTGGTGATTTGAATTTCGAGGTCGGTGGCGATGAGATTCAGTTTATCGCTTTTACGTTCGATTAGAACGTTGGAGAGTATCGGCAGGGTGTGGCGTTTTTCGACAATGCCGGTCACCGCTTGGAGCGGTGACAATAAAGCGTCGCGCTCGATTTGAAGTAGTTTCATGTATTTATTTCTTTAATAAAACCAATAAGTCTAATAAGGCGTCTGTTTTGCTGTGGATAAGTTGGCAATACCTTGAGCTAAAACGCTTAAGTTCGGGCGTAAGGTTATGGATAACAAAACGTTTAATCGCGCAAACAATGTGGATGGTTTTTCTAGTGAGGCGATAATCTGGGGTTATGCACAAAGTGTCCGCTGGCTATCAACAAAGCAAAATGGTCTCTACACCGTTTAGAACCGTAATACTTTCAGTAAGGAGTTGACATCACGGCTAATATCGCCGTTGGTGGTGCGCAAATCCATGATCTTGCGGCACGCATGCAGGACTGTCGTGTGATCGCGGCCGCCGAAAGCCTCGCCGATATCGGGCAAGCTCATTTGCGTGAGTTCCTTGGCTAGCGCCATGGCGATTTGGCGCGGGCGAGCGACGTTACGCGTGCGCTTTTTGGAATACATCTCCGAAACCTTAATTTTGTAATAGTCCGCGACGGTTTTTTGAATATTCTCGATGGAGATTTGGCGATTTTGCATGGCGAGTAAGTCGCGCAACGCTTCGCGGCACAAATCGACGCTGAGTTCTTGCTGATTAAAGCGGGCGTATGCCAGCACACGCTTTAATCCACCCTCCAGCTCGCGCACATTCGACTGGATGTGGCGCGCGAGGAAAAACGCGACGTCATCGGCTAGCGGGATGGAGTCGTGAGCCGCTTTTTTGATCAGAATCGCGACGCGCATTTCCAGTTCGGGCGGTTCAATCGCCACGGTGAGGCCCCAGCCAAAACGCGAAATCAAGCGGTTTTCAATGCCGGCTATTTCCTTGGGATAGGCGTCTGAGGTGATGACTACTTGTTTGTGCGATTCGATTAATTCGTTAAACGCATAAAAAAATTCTTCCTGGGTACGGCTCTTGCCGCTGAAGAACTGAATGTCGTCGATCAGCAGCATGTCGAGCGAATGGTAGTAACGCTTGAAATCGTCGAACGCTTTGTGCTGATAGGCGCGCACCACGTCCGAGACATATTGCTCGGCGTGGATATAGCGAATCTTCGCTTGGGGGTGATGTTGGCGGAAATAATTGCCGATGGCGTGGGCCAAATGGGTTTTACCCAGACCCACGCCGCCATAAATGAATAGCGGGTTATAGGCGGTGCCGATTTTTTCGGCCACTTGCGAGGCGGCTGCGCGGGCGAGCTCGTTGGCCTTGCCGGTGACAAAGGTGTCGAAGGTAAACGCCGGATTGAGCCGGGTGAGGTCGCGCGGCAATTGGGTGACGCGATCGGTTACTGAAGACACCGGGGCGGGGGCGGCCGGGAGGGCGGGAGCAGTTTGTGCAAGCGGCAGCGTTTCGGGGGTCGCGTTGCTCGTTGTGATGCCTTTTTCCGCAAGCAACAGATCCAGGTCTATCGGGTGGCCGAAGTGCGCCAAGGCTAGCTCGCGTATGCGGCTCAAGTATTTGTCGCGCACCCACTGCTGTACGAAGCGGTTGGGGGCGACGATGGTTACTTTGCTGCCGTTGAGCACCTGCGCGCTAAGGGGCTTAATCCAAGTGATGAACTGCTGGTTGGGCAGCTCCTGTTCAAAATTCGCGAGGCAGGCGGTCCAAAAGGGGCTCATGGTTTGCGGGCGGCGGGTGCAGTGTGGAGGGCTTTGAGTTGTTGCGGAAAATAGGCTAAAACGTTCAAAAAACACCCGCATTACGACACGCCGGTGCCGCTGAGCGATGCTTGGTAAGCCCCAAAATCGGTATTGATTTTACGTGGTTCAAGGTGAGTTATCCACAAGCTAAACGCCATTATGGAAAGCGTAAAACAATGAAAGGGTTGCAAAAGGTTCGTGCCTAAAAAATGAGCCGTAGATTGACAAGTAGGGGGTAAACGCGATGTAATTAACGGTTTTCTTTGGGCTCGAATCAGTGGGCTAGTTTCTCCTTCGAGAGGGTGTTGGCGAACGCGCGGAGGCCGCTTTCACAGCAGTTGCTTAGGTGGACTTGGCACGAAGACTACGAAGACCGAAGACGCATCGCGTGTGAAACGAGCTATGGGTAACAGGCAGCAGCGGCAGCACCTCATCAATGTTCCGACAAGTATTTATCGTATTTTTCTAAGGGCAAGTCATGAAGAGAACCTATCAACCGTCCAAAATAAAGCGCGCACGCACGCACGGTTTTCGGGCGAGGCTTAAAACCAAGGGCGGCCGGGCGGTATTGCGCGCGCGCCGCGCCAAGGGCCGTGCCTCGTTATCGGTTTAGTGTTAGTTAATGCTTGCTGCGTGGTTGTACGGAGCTTAGTTAGGCGATCGCGTAGCCAACCTTACCGTCCGGTACAAAATTGTTGGTGCCGATATCGCCGCACAGGCCGAAGGCCATCAATACACGCAAGCTCACCAAGGGAGCGGAGTTTCGCGCAGTGTTGGCAGCACCCTTTCGGCGGTCTGGGCTGGGCTTTGTATTGAAAGCGAGCACTAACCAATTGACGGGTGCGCGACTTGGGCTGATCGCGGGGCGGAGGGCGGCGCGGCGGTCGGTTGACCGTAATCGCGCCAAGCGGCTGGCGCGCGAAGCATTTCGCGCGGTGAGAGACAAGCTGCCGGCGCTCGACTTGGTGTTGCAACTGAGGAATGATTTGCGCCGTAGGGGTAGCGCGGAGGTCCGCGGCGAACTGGATAAGCTCTTGCGGGACGTGGCTGCCCGCTGCACGGCGGGACGGCAATGACGTCGTGGCAAATAGCCGCGTACGGGGCTCGCATAAAACTACGAGTAAAGAAGTAATGGATACGCAGCGGCTTATTTTGTTTTTTGTGTTTGTGTTCTCCGCGTTCATGTTGGTGGACGCTTATCAAAGTGATCAGCGAGCGCAGCACGGACCTGCGATTCCTGAGGCCAAGGCCAAGGTAGAAGCAAAGGCCAACGGCAAAACAGAGCCTAGCGCAATACCGGTGCCGCAAGCGCCTGCGGTGCCAAGCGCGGCTGGCGCGCCGGCCTCGCCGCAGGCTGAGGCCAAGGTGCCCAGTACCGCCTTGGGCGCGGGTGGCGAGATTATCAAGATCGAGACCGATCTGCTGCGTGCGCAGATCAGCACCAAGGGTGGTGACGTCCGCTATATCGAGTTTAAGCAACACAAGGGAACACTGGATAAGACCAAGCCGTTCGTGTTGTTTCAAAACACCGCGGATCATGTCTACGTGGCGCAATCGGGTTTGATCGGCGAGGGCATGCCCAATCACCACACCCTCTACACCACGACCGGTAATAACTTCGTGATGAAAGAGGGCGCGGATCAACTGGAGGTGCGCTTATCGGCCCCCGAAGCCAACGGCGTCAAGATTGATCAGGTATACCGTTTTACCCGTGGCAGTTACTTGATCGACGTGTCGTTCGAGATCACAAACGCTAGCGATAAACCGCTGCAGACGTTCGGCTATTACCAGCTCGTGCGCGATCGCAAGGCGCCGGATGGTGATTCGATGATGCTGCCCACCTACACCGGTCCGGCGGTGTTTACGCGATTGGAGAAATTTCAGAAGGTCGCTTTCGACGATATCGACAAGGGTAAAAAACCGTACGGCACGGGGCTGCTGGAAGAAGGTTGGGTGGCGATGATTCAGCACTATTTCATGAGTGCGTATCTGCCCAGCGAAAAAACCCAGCGCGAGTTTTATACCAGCAAGCTGGAAAGCGGTTTGTACGCGGCGGGGGTGAAGGTGGTCGGCACGCCGATAGCCGCGGGTCAAAAGGGCGTGCTGTCCGCACCGCTATACGCGGGGCCGCAGGACCAGAAGACGCTTGAAAAGCTCGCGCCAGGGCTGGAGCTGGTGGTGGATTACGGCATTCTCACTATCTTTGCGGCGCCGCTGTTTTGGGTGTTGCAGTGGATCCATGGCTGGGTCGGTAACTGGGGCGTGGCGATCATTTTGTTGACGGTGCTGATCAAGTTGGTGTTCTACCCGCTGCAGGAGGCCAGTTACAAGGCGATGGCGCGGATGAAAGTCATCGCGCCCAAGATGCAGCAGTTGAAGGAGCGCTACGGCGACGACCGTCAACGCATGCAAAAGGCGATGATGGAGCTGTATCAGAAGGAAAAGGTCAACCCGATGGCCGGGTGTTTGCCGATATTGGTACAAATGCCTGTTTTTATTGCACTTTATTGGGTTATTTTGGCGTCGGTGGAGCTGCGGCATGCGCCGTTCTACGGGTGGATTCAGGATTTGTCGTCGATCGATCCGTGGTACATCCTGCCGGTGCTGATGGGGCTGTCGATGGTGATCCAGATGCGGCTAAACCCGGTGCCGCCAGACCCGATTCAGGCGAAGGTAATGAAGATCATGCCGATCGCCTTTAGTATCTTTTTCTTCTTCTTCCCTGCGGGGTTGGTACTGTATTGGCTGGTGAATAACATTCTGTCGATCGCGCAGCAGTGGCACATCAATCGCAAGATCGAGGGTGCGGCGAAAAAGCCGGCGGTCGAAAGAGCGGAAGCCAAGCCGAGCGAGAATAAGTCGGGCTAAGACTGACACCTATGTTTCACGTGAAACATCAGGTATGGCGATCACCGATACCATCGCGGCGATAGCCACGGCGCCTGGCCGGGCGGGCATAGGCGTGGTACGGGTGTCGGGCGCGAACTTGGCTGGATTCGCGCAATTGTTTTGCGCTCGGAGGCTTGAGCCCCGCGCCGCCACCTTATGTGATTTCGGCGATGGCGAAGGCAGCGCCATCGATCAGGGAATCGCGTTGTTTTTCCCGGCGCCCAAATCCTATACCGGTGAGGACGTGCTGGAACTCCAAGGCCACGGCGGCCCGGTGGTGTTGCAGCGTCTGCTCAAGCGCTGCCTGGCGCTGGGTGCCCGTCTGGCGGAGCCGGGGGAATTTAGCAAACGCGCTTTTCTCAATGGCAAAATGGATCTTGCTCAGGCCGAGGGCGTAGCTGACCTCATCGACGCCGCGACCGAGCAGGCGGCGCGCTGTGCCAGCCGGTCTATCCACGGCGAGTTCTCGGCCGAAATAAATGCGGTCGCGGCACAGGTATTGGAGTTGCGCGCTTTGACAGAAGCCACCCTGGATTTCCCGGAAGAAGAAGTCGATACGGGTACTCGTTCCGAGCAAATGCAGCGGTTGCAAGCGGTGCGTAGTCGGTTGCAGCGATTGCTGGCTTCGGCGGACCAAGGCAGCCTGCTAAGGGAGGGTGCGTTGGTGGTTTTGGCGGGCCAGCCCAATGCCGGGAAGTCGAGCTTGTTGAACTGTTTGGCGGGCGAAGAAGTGGCCATCGTCACTGAAATTCCCGGTACTACGCGAGATGCCATCCGCCAGAGCATCAGCCTCCACGGCGTGCCGGTGCATTTCGTCGACACCGCCGGCCTGCGCGATTCGACCGACCCGGTGGAGCGAATCGGCATCGCTCGCACTTGGTCGGCTATTGAACAGGCTGATCTGGCTGTGCTGGTGATCGATGCCAGCAAGGGCGAAACGCAGGCGGACCAGGCCATCCTCCAGCGGCTACCCAAGAACCTGAAGCGATTGCGCGCCTACAATAAATGCGATCTGGCGGGATGGGCGCCGGGGCGCCGACAGCAGGTCGAATCAAGCGTGGTGCTTTCCGCCAAAACCGGAGCGGGGCTGGCGGAATTTCAGCAGGCTGTTGCCGAGGCCATTGGCTGGCAGGGCGATGTGGAAGGGGTGTTTATGGCGCGCGCCCGACACTTGGAAGCATTGCGTGCCGCGCAGGCCAAGCTCGCGTACGCCGGCGAACAAGGTGCGCGGCAAGAGTTGTTTGCCGAGGAGCTGCGCCGAGCGCACGAGGCACTGATGTCGATTACCGGCGTAGTTACGGCGGACGATCTATTGGGTGAAATCTTTTCGCGTTTTTGCATCGGTAAGTAGTCCGTTATCGGCGATGTTTCACGTGAAACATCGCCCAAAAAAGCGCTATCAGTCGCCTGCATTATTGGCTATAATGCGTACCTCGCGCGCCCCAACTTTATAATGCAAATAATTGATTTATATGATATTATTGTAGTCGGTGGCGGACACGCCGGGAGCGAGGCTGCACTGGCTGCCGCGCGCATGGGTTGCAACACGCTGCTGTTGACCCATAGCGTGGAAACCCTGGGCCAGATGTCGTGCAACCCGTCGATTGGCGGCATCGGCAAGGGCCACTTGGTCAAAGAGATCGATGCGCTGGGTGGTGCCATGGCGCAAGCGACCGACGAGGCGGGTATTCAGTTTCGCATCCTCAACTCGCGCAAAGGCCCGGCGGTGCGCGCCACCCGCGCCCAAGCCGATCGCGTGTTGTATCGCAAGGCCATGCGCGGGCGCTTGGAAAATCACCCCAAGCTCAAGGTGTTTCAGCAAGCAGTCGATGATTTGATTCTCGAAGGCGACCGCGTGGCGGGTGTCGTCACGCAAATCGGCATCAAGTTTCACGCGCGCGCGGTGGTGTTGACCGCGGGCACCTTTCTTGCCGGGCGAGTGCACGTCGGTTTGCAAAATTACCAAGCCGGCCGCTCCGGCGACCCGCCGGCGCTGACGCTGGCCGAGCGGCTGCGCGAAATGAATCTGGGCGTGGGGCGCTTAAAAACCGGCACGCCGCCGCGTATCGACGGGCGCAGTATCGATTTTTCGGTGATGACCGAGCAGCCGGGCGACGACCCGCTGCCGGTGTTTTCATTCCTGGGTACACGCGAGCAACATCCGCCGCAATTGCCGTGCTGGATCACCCACACCCACGCCGGCACGCACGACATTATTCGCGCGGGCCTGGATCGCTCGCCGTTGTTTACCGGCGTGATCGAGGGCATCGGCCCGCGCTACTGTCCATCGATCGAAGACAAAATCACGCGGTTTGCGGATAAAACCTCGCATCAGATATTCCTCGAGCCCGAGGGGCTGACTACCCACGAGTTTTATCCCAATGGTATATCGACCAGCCTGCCGTACGACGTGCAGTACGCGCTGCTGCGTTCGATCAAGGGCTTGGAAAACGCGCACATTACGCGCCCGGGTTATGCCATCGAATACGACTATTTCGACCCGCGCGGCTTAAAAAGCTCGCTAGAAACCAAGGCCGTCGGTGGCTTGTTTTTCGCCGGGCAAATCAACGGTACCACCGGCTACGAAGAAGCCGCGGCGCAGGGCATGCTCGCGGGCTTGAATGCAGCGCGCTTGGTGCACCAACAAGAGGCGTGGTGCCCCAAACGTAACGAGGCCTATCTTGGCGTGCTGGTCGATGATCTCATCACCCGCGGCGTGTCGGAGCCGTACCGCATGTTCACCAGCCGCGCGGAATATCGGCTTTCGCTACGTGAAGACAACGCCGATCTGCGTCTCACCGAAATCGGCCGCAAGTTGGGTGTGGTGGACGATGCGCGCTGGGCCGCCTTCGAGCAAAAAAGCGAGGCCATCGCGCGCGAGCAGGAGCGCTTGAAATCAACCTGGGTCAATCCGCGTATCGTAAGCGACGCCGCTGCCCGGCGCGTGCTCGGCCAGACGATGGAACGCGAATATGCGTTGCTCGATTTGCTGCGCCGGCCCGATGTGAGTTACGAATCGCTGATGAGCCTGCCGGGCGCCGGCCCGGCGGTGACCGACCCATCCGTCGCCGAGCAAGTGCAAATCCAGGCCAAATATCACGGCTACATCGAGCGCCAACAGGAAGAAATCGAGCGCAGCGCACAGCAAGAAAATACCCGCCTGCCGCCGGATATCGACTACGCCAAAATCTCCGGCTTGTCGATCGAGGCGCAACAAAAGCTCGCCACGCATCAGCCCGAAACCCTGGGCCAGGCCGCGCGCATTTCCGGCATTACGCCGGCGACGATTTCGGTGTTGATGGTCTACGCCAAGCGCGGCTTTGTCGGCCAGCGCAAAAGCGCATGAGCACCGCGCTTGCCCCGATGACGCTCGCAGCCGGGCTTGCGCGGCTGCAACTCGAACTGCCGCGCGAAACGCAACAAAAGCTGCTCGACTATCTTGCGCTGGTGCAAAAGTGGAACAAGGTCTACAACCTTACCGCCATCCGCAATGCCGAAGCAATGCTCACCCATCATTTGCTCGATAGCCTGGCGGTGGCGCCGCATGTGCGCAACGCCAAAACCATACTCGACGCGGGCAGCGGCGCGGGGCTGCCCGGCATACCGCTCGCGCTCGCTTTGCCCAATGCGCAAGTGACGCTACTCGACAGCAACCAAAAAAAGGCCGCCTTCCTGCAACAAGCCACCATCGAGCTCCCACTCGCCAACGTTAACGTCATTTGTGATCTCGTAGAAAATATTCAATTAAATCAAGGTGTTACGTTTGTAGTCTCGAGGGCGTTCGCGGAGCTGGCAAAGTTTGTGGCGCTGGCAGGGCATTTGATCGCGCGCGGCGGCACGTTGCTGGCGATGAAAGGCGCGCTGCCCAGCGAAGAAATCGCGCAGCTACCCGGTGATTTCAAAGTCAGCCGCGTGGTGCCGCTGAACGTGCCCGGCGTGCACGCGCAACGTCATCTGGTGTTTATTGAAGCAGCAGCATAGGACTTATCGTGCGCATCCTGGCGATTACCAATCAAAAAGGTGGCGTGGGTAAAACCACCACCGGTGTTAATCTCGCGGCGAGTCTTGCCGCGGCCAAACAACGTGTGTTGCTGGTCGACCTCGATCCGCAAGGCAACGCCACCATGGGCAGCGGTATCGACAAGCGCACGTTGCAAGCAACGGTGTATCACGTGCTGCTGTCTGAAAAAACCATAGAAGAAGTGCGTGTGCGCGGCGGCAATGACGCCTATGACGTGGTGCCCGCTAACCGCGAACTCGCCGGCGCCGAAGTGGAAATGGTCGAGCTCGCGCACCGCGAAACGCGCTTGAAGTACGCGATCGCCAAGCACGCCGCCGATTATGATTACGTGTTGATCGATTGTCCGCCGGCGTTGAATTTGCTTACCGTCAACGGACTCACCGCCGCGCAAGCGGTGATGATCCCGATGCAGTGCGAGTACTACGCGCTGGAGGGTTTGTCCGACCTGGTCGCAACGGTGAAAAAAGTACGCGAGCGTTTGAATCCAACGCTGGAAATCGAGGGCCTGCTGCGCACCATGTACGACCCGCGCAACACGCTGGCGCAGCAAGTGTCGCAACAACTGGTGTCACACTTTGGCGACAAGGTCTACCGCACGGTAATCCCGCGCAACATCAGGCTTGCCGAAGCGCCCAGCCACGGGCTGCCGGTGATGCATTTCGATCGCGCGTCCAAGGGCGCGCAGGCGTATATGGCGCTCGCCGGTGAGATGTTGAATCGGCAGAGCGCCCCGGTTGCGCCCGTGACGGCGGTGTAGTCGCTATGGCCAAACTCAAAGGCTTGGGCCGCGGGCTGGATGCGCTGCTCGGAGGCGACGAACCCGCGGCGCCGGCGGCAACACCCGGTTCGAGCGACACGCCACGCGAGTTAAGCGTCGATCAACTGCAGCCCGGTAAATATCAGCCGCGCAGCCGCATGGACGCCGATGCGCTGAAAGAACTCTCCGAATCCATCAAAGCGCAGGGCGTCATTCAACCGATTCTGGTGCGGCCGATCGACGGCGGCAAACATGAAATCATCGCCGGCGAACGCCGTTGGCGCGCCGCGCGCATGGCGGGTTTGCAAGCGGTGCCGGTGGTGGTGCGCGACATTCCCGACAACCAAGCGCTGGCGGTGGCGCTGATTGAGAATATCCAGCGCGAAGATCTAAATCCGCTGGAGCAAGCGCACGGCATCCAACGCCTGACCAATGAATTCGGCCTAACCCACCAAGCCGCGGCCGAAGCGCTAGGCCGCTCGCGCACCGCGATTACCAACTTGCTGCGCTTGCTGGAACTTGCCCCGCCGGTGCGCGATTTACTCGCCATCGGCAAACTCGACATGGGCCACGCGCGCGCGCTGCTCGCCTTGCCCGCGTTGCGTCAAGTCGAACTCGCCAACGAAATCGCCGCCAAGGGTTTGAATGTGCGCGAGGTCGAAAAGCGCGTCGGCGATTTGGTGTCGCGTCCCAAACCGCGGGTGCCGCGCACGGTCGACCGCGATGTCGAGCGGCTGCAAGAGGAACTTGCACAAAAGCTCGGCACCGCCGTGCAGTTCAAGCAAAAGGGCAAGGGGCGCGGCCTGTTGATCGTCGAGTATCGCAGCCTTGAGCAACTCGACAGCTTGATTGAAAAACTCAAACGCTAGTTCGGCCGGTTAACGTTGCAGCGAAGGTAGATCGTGATGAAACCAATCGCCGCCATCGTTTCTATTTTTCTGTCCATCACCTCTGTCGCACAAGCGCAAACGCCGGCGGGAAGCCGGGCGAACGTCCTCATCAGCAAAGCGCTGATCGGCTTGGACGGCAAGGAAGCCGAGGTGTTGACGGTGGAATACGCCCCCGGCGCCAGCTCCCCGCGGCATCGCCACAACGGCAACGTGTTTGTGTATGTGCTGGAAGGCACGGTCGAAATGCAGGTCGACGGCGGGCCTCTGGTGAAGCTAGGCCCTGGCCAGACGTTTTACGAAAACCCGACCGACATCCACGCGGTGTCGCGCAACGCCAGCAAGACGCAGCCGGCGAATTAGCGGGCACCGTATCAGCCTTTGCCGAGACGTATATAAATATTTGATTTTATTGTGTTTTTATTTATGGCTTAGGCATGTTCAGTAACACCGCTTTTCGAGTGTTTTCATCGCATCAAAATGATGTTATGATGCGATGTGTGATTTACCGGACCTCGCCATGCGCACCACCATAACTCTCGCCGAAGACGCCCTGCTGGTCGCCAAACACGTCGCCGCGCGCGAGCATATTTCGCTGGGCGACGCGGTATCGATGCTGATCCGCCAAGGCGCGCGTGCGCAAACCGTCGGCGCGGCCTACGATGTAGCACCGCTGCGCGGCCGCTTCGCGCTGCTGCCCGCGCGTGACGAAGTGATCACCGTCGAACATGTGCGTGAGTTGATGGAACGCGAAGGCATTTAACGGTGGTGGTGCTCACTGCGCGCGAGCCGCGCGCGCACTATGGCGTGCTTGCGTCAGAACTGCCCACAACACGCCGCTTGCTGCTTGATGTGAATGTGTGGGTAGCGTTGTTCGACGATGCGCACATTGCCTCGCCGCAAGCCAACGCGTTAATCGATACGCCCGGCATCAAAATCGCCACCAGTCCGCTGGTGGAAAACGGCGTGATCCGCGTGCTGAATCTGCCAAGCTACGGCCGCCGCGGTGCGCTCGGCTTGCAGCGCGTACGCGCGCAGCTCATGCACGCGTGCGCGAGCCTCGATCATCAATTCTGGGCGGATGACGTGACGCTGCGCGACGATGCTGCCGTGGATTTCAACCGCGTGCACGGCCACAACCAAATCACCGATTTGTATTTGCTGGCGCTGGCGGTTAAGCATGAGGGCACGCTGGTGACGTTCGATCAGGGCATACCGCTGGCCGCCGTACGCAACGCCACGCCGCAACACCTGTTCATGTTGTGACGCCGCGCCCTGCCACTTTTTTGCGCTGCCGCAAATTTGACCCCGCACCACAAAAACACGTACAATCAACAAGTTTGCTCGGTCACCGTTTCGTATGTTGAATCGCATCACCAGCAAACCCATACGCACCGTTTTGCGCTGGCAGCTGTACGCAACCGGCGTCATCGCGTTGGGCGCCGGGCTTGTCGCCGGGTGGCCGGGCGCGATATCCGCGGTTTTGGGGGGGCTATCCAACCAAATCGCGGATTTGGCCTACGCCCTGCTCACCGGGGGTAGCCGCATAAGAACAGCAGGGCAAACCCTGCGCACGCTTTTCAGGGCGGAAGCCATTCGAGTCCTGCTAATCGTGGTGTTGCTTGGAGGGCTGCTGTCGGTCTACAAGGCCGCGCTGCATCCCGTGTTGTTTTTGTCGTTCGTCGTGTCGGTGATCATTTTCCGCATGGCGATTTTGGTTAAAGAATAAAGCGTTACTTTTTCTCGTCCCCGAGATCACGATGGCAGCCGCCGGCGAAGCACTCACTCCGACCAGTTATATCGGTCACCATCTTTCTAATCGCACGATCAAACTGGGCGACAGCCCATTTTGGACGTTGCACATCGACACCTTTCTTACCGCTGTTTTCCTGGGCGTGATCGGCTTCGGGTTTTTGTGGTGGGTGGTGCGCGGCGCGACGTCCGGCGTCCCCACCAAACGCCAGGCCTTTGTCGAGCTACTGATCGGCTTTGTCGACGAGCAAGTCAAAGGCATCTTTCACGGCAGCCGCGCTTTTGTCGGCCCGCTGGCGCTTACCGTATTCGTGTGGGTGTTTTTGATGAACGCCACCAAGTTCATCCCCATCGATTTAGTCGGGCTGTTTACCGGCAAGGTGATGCAGCAAAAAGAATGGTTCCCGGTGCCCACCGCAGACGTCAATACCACCTTTGCGCTCGCGTTGTCGGTGTGGTTTTTGATGCTGTTCTATAACGTCAAGGTTAAAGGCGTGGGCGGCTGGGTGCACGAGCTGACGTGCACACCGTTTGGCTCCAACCCGCTGATGTGGCCGCTTAACCTGCTGTTTAATGCGGTTGAATATCTGTCCAAACCGTTGTCACACTCGCTGCGGCTATACGGCAACATTTACGCCGGCAAAATCATCTTTCTGCTGCTGTGGATGTGGGCGGCCTCGGGGCTCATGGGCTCGATCTTCGGCGGCGTGCTCGCCTTGGGCTGGCTGATCTTTCACATTCTGATTGTTGCGTTGCAGGCCTACATCTTCATGATGCTCACCGCCGTCTACATGGCCATGGCACACGAAAGCCACTAATACATAAGTATTTGATTTAATTACATTTTTTGACAGGAGAAAATGATGGAAAAAATGCAATTCATCGCCATGATTCAGGCCTATACCGGCGTCGGTATCGGCCTGATGATCGGCCTGGGCGCGGCCGGCGCTTGTATTGGCGTAGGCATTATGTGTAGCCGCTTTCTCGAAGGTGCGGCGCGCCAGCCTGAGCTGATGCCGCAACTGCAAGCCAAAGTGTTCCTGTTGCTGGGCCTGATCGACGCCTCGTTCATTATCGGTGTGGGTCTTGCCTTGTGGTTCGCCGTCGCCAACCCGCTCCTGGGTAGCCTCGGGTAACCGGTTCGTTCGCACGCACGTGCGTAGGGAAACACCATGAACATCAACCTTACGATGATCGTTCAGGCGATCGCGTTCTTCGCCTTCATCTGGTTTTGCAAGGCGTTCATATGGCCGCCGCTGATGCGTGCCATCGAGACGCGCCAGAAACAAATCGCCGACGGCCTTGCCGCGGGCGAAGAAGGCAAAAAATCGCTGGAAAACGCGTCCCGCCAGGCCGAGGAGCAGATCGCACAGGCGCGCGCCCGCGCCGCGGAGATCGTCGCACAGGCTGAAAAACGCCAAAGCCAGATGATCGAAGAAGCCAAGACGGCAGCCAAGGCCGAAGGCGAACGCGAGCTTGCCGCAGCAAAATCCGAAATCGCGCAGGAAGTCTCGCGCGCCAAGGAAACCCTGCGCGCGCAAGTGGCGCAACTCGCGGTGGCCGGCGCCGAGCAAATTTTGAAACGCGAAGTCGACGCCCGCGCGCACGCCGCGCTGCTCGCCGACGTGCAACGCCAACTGTAATTACCGCTTGTAACCACGGATCATGGCCGAACCCGTCACCGTCGCCCGCCCCTACGCCGAAGCCGTTTTCAAGCTGGCTGCGCAACACAACGCGCTCGCCGCGTGGTCGGATGCGCTGGCGAATATCGACGGCGTGGTGGCCGATCAAAACGTGCAGCGTTTGATCAGCGACCCCAACATCAGCGGCCAGCAACTCGAAGGCTTGGTGCTGGGCGTGGTCGGCGATAAAGTTTCCGGCGAAGCGCGCAATTTCGTGCAGGTGCTGGTGAGCAATAACCGGCTCGATCTGATGCCGCACATCCGCGCGCATTTCGAGGCGTTAAAGCGTGAACAAGAAGGCGTGCTCGAAGCAAAAATCATCTCTGCGCTGCCGATCGACGATGCGCAAGTGAAGCAGCTCGTCGCGCAGCTCGAAACCAAATACCAGCGCAAGGTGACCGCGCAAGTCGAGACCGATGCCACGTTAATCGGCGGCGTCAAAATCATCGTCGGCGACAAGGTGATCGATGCCACGGTGCGCGGCAAGCTCGATGCCATGACCGCCTCACTTACGTCATAGTGACCCATTAAGAGCAGGACACGGAGTAAAAACCATGCAACTCAATCCTTCCGAAATCAGCGAACTCATCAAGAGCCGCATCCAGAACCTCGCGGGCACCACCGAAGCGCGCACGCAAGGCACCGTGATTTCGGTGACCGACGGCATTTGCCGCATCCACGGTTTGGCTGACGTGATGCAAGGCGAAATGTTGGAGTTTCCGAAAAACACCTTTGGCCTGGCGCTTAACCTCGAGCGCGATTCCGTCGGCGCGGTGATTCTGGGTGAGTACGAGCATATCTCCGAAGGCGACACCGTCAAGACCACCGGCCGCATTCTCGAAGTGCCGGTCGGCCCGGAGCTGATCGGCCGCGTGGTGAATTCGCTCGGCCAGCCGATCGACGGCAAAGGCCCGGTCAATGCCAAGATGACCGACGTGATCGAAAAAGTCGCGCCGGGCGTGATCGCGCGCCAATCGGTGGCGCAGCCGGTGCAAACCGGTTTGAAATCGATTGACGCCATGGTGCCCATCGGCCGCGGCCAGCGCGAGCTGATCATCGGCGACCGTCAAACCGGCAAAACCGCGGTGGCGATCGACACCATCATCAATCAAAAAGGCAAAGACCTGATTTGTATTTACGTCGCGATCGGCCAAAAAGCCTCGTCGATCAAAAACGTGATCCGCAAGCTCGAAGAGCACGGCGCGATGGAATACACCATCGTGGTGGCGGCGACCGCGTCGGAGTCCGCCGCGATGCAATTTATCGCGCCCTACTCCGGCTGCACCATGGGCGAATACTTCCGCGACCGCGGCCAGGACGCGCTGATTATTTATGACGACTTGACCAAGCAAGCCTGGGCCTATCGCCAAGTGTCACTGCTGCTGCGCCGTCCGCCGGGCCGTGAAGCGTATCCCGGCGACGTGTTTTATTTGCACTCGCGCTTGTTGGAGCGCGCGGCGCGCGTGAACCCCGAGTACGTCGAGAAATTCACCAAGGGCGCAGTCAAGGGCAAGACCGGCTCACTCACCGCGCTGCCGGTGATTGAAACCCAAGCCGGCGACGTGACCGCTTTTGTGCCGACTAACGTGATTTCGATTACCGACGGCCAGATCTTTTTGGAAACCGACTTGTTCAACGCCGGTATCCGCCCGGCGATCAACGCCGGTATTTCAGTGTCGCGCGTGGGCGGTGCTGCGCAAACCAAGATCGTTAAAAAATTGGGCGGCGGCGTGCGTCTCGCACTCGCGCAATATCGCGAGCTGGCGGCGTTCGCGCAGTTCGCTTCCGACCTCGACGAAGCCACGCGCAAGCAGTTGGAGCGCGGCCGCATGGTTACCGAACTCATGAAGCAAGCGCAGTACGAGCCGCTGCAAGTGTGGGAAATGTCGATGACGCTGTTCGCGGTGAACGGCGGCTACTTCGACGACATCGATGTCAAAAAGGCGTTGGGCGCCGAGAAGTCTATGCGCGATTACGTCAAGAGCAAGTACGGCGATTTGGTCAACCGCATCGAAGACAGCAAGGATTTGTCCAAGGATGACGAAGCCAAGCTGAACGAAGCGATCAAGGATTGGAAGGCCAACGGCTCGTTTTAGGCTGTGGCACCGGCTCTATAAAAATATCAATTAAATCAAATAGTTAGCGTAACGCCCCATGCCCGGCTCGAAGGAAATCCGCACCAAGATCAAGAGCGTGCAAAACACGCGCAAGATCACCAAGGCGATGGAAATGGTTGCGGCCTCCAAAATGCGCAAGGCGCAAGATCGCATGCGCATGGCGCGTCCGTACGCGGAAAAAATCCGCAACGTCGCCTCGCACATCAGCCACGCTAATCCGGAATATCGGCATCCGTTTTTGGTTGCGCGCGATTCGGTCAAACGCGTCGGCATCATCGTTATCACCACCGACAAAGGCTTGTGCGGCGGCCTGAACACCAACATCCTGCGCATGGCGCTCAATCAAATCAAAGCATGGGAAGCCGAAGGCGAAGAAATCGAAGTTTGCACCATCGGCAACAAGGGCTTGGGTTTCATGCAGCGCTTGGGCGCGAAGATCGAGTCGCAAGTGACCGGCTTGGGTGATCAGCCGCAAATGGAAAAACTGATCGGCGCGGTGAAAGTGATGCTCGATGGCTACACCACCGACCGCTTCGACCGGCTGATGATTTTTTACACCAAGTTCATCAACACCATGAAGCAAGAGCCGGTGATGGAGCAGTTGCTGCCGTTATCGGGCGATGCGCTCGGTGCGCCGGAAGGCTCGTGGGATTACATCTACGAGCCTGATGCCAAGCTGGTGCTCGATCAAGTGTTGACGCGCTACGTCGAGTCGCTGATTTACCAGGCGGTGGCTGAAAACATGGCCTCCGAACAATCCGCGCGCATGGTGGCGATGAAAGCCGCGTCGGATAACGCCGGTAACGTGATCGACGAACTCACGTTGATTTACAACAAGTCGCGGCAGGCGAGTATTACCAAGGAATTGTCGGAAATTGTGGGCGGCGCAGCGGCAGTATGAGTTCGAACAACTTCACCGCAGAGGCGCAGAGACGCAGAGGAGGCGCAGAGAGAATCGTTTTATGCCGTTCTCTGCGTAACCTCTGCGTCTCCGCGTCTCTGCGGTGAAGCAGTTAGATTTGCAGTTTACAGATTAGGAATTGAACATGGCACAAGGTAAAATCGTTCAATGTATCGGCGCGGTGATCGACGTCGAATTCGCGCGCGATCAAATGCCGCGCGTGTATGACGCGCTCAAAATGGATGGCAGCGAGCTAACCCTCGAAGTGCAGCAGCAGTTGGGCGACGGCATCGTGCGCACCATCGCGCTGGGTTCGTCCGACGGCTTGCGCCGCGGCATGATGGTGAGCAACACGGGTGCGCCGATTTCGGTGCCGGTGGGCCCGGCGACCCTCGGGCGCATCATGGATGTGCTGGGCCGGCCGATCGACGAAGTGGGCCCGATCAACGCCACCAAGCAAATGTCGATCCACCAAAAAGCGCCGTCGTTCGAGGAACTCTCGCCCTCGCAAGACCTGCTCGAAACCGGCATCAAGGTGATTGACCTGGTATGCCCGTTCGCCAAGGGCGGTAAGGTGGGCTTGTTCGGCGGCGCGGGCGTGGGCAAAACCGTGAACATGATGGAGTTGATCAACAACATCGCCACCAAGCACTCCGGCTTGTCGGTGTTTGCCGGCGTGGGCGAGCGCACGCGCGAAGGCAACGACTTCTATCACGAAATGCAGGAAGCCGGCGTGGTGAAAACCGACAACCTCGCCGAATCCAAAGTGGCCATGGTGTATGGCCAGATGAACGAGCCGCCGGGCAACCGTTTGCGCGTGGCGCTGACCGGTTTGACCATGGCCGAAGCCTTCCGCGACGAAGGCCGCGACGTGTTGTTCTTCGTCGACAATATTTATCGTTACACGCTCGCGGGCACGGAAGTGTCGGCGTTGTTGGGCCGTATGCCTTCCGCCGTGGGTTATCAACCGACGCTCGCCGAAGAAATGGGCCGCCTGCAAGAGCGCATCACCTCCACCAAAACCGGTTCGATCACTTCGATCCAAGCGGTGTACGTGCCGGCGGACGACTTGACCGATCCCTCGCCCGCCACCACCTTCGGCCACCTGGATTCGACCGTGGTTCTGTCGCGCGATATCGCCGCGCTCGGCATTTACCCCGCAGTGGACCCGCTCGATTCCACCAGCCGCCAGCTCGACCCGCATGTGGTGGGCGAAGAACACTACAACACCGCGCGTTCGGTGCAAGCGACGCTGCAGCGCTACAAAGAGTTGCGCGACATTATCGCGATTCTCGGCATGGACGAACTCTCGCCCGAAGACAAACTCGCCGTGGCGCGCGCGCGCAAGATTCAACGTTTCCTGTCGCAGCCGTTTACCGTGGCCGAAGTGTTTACCGGCTCGCCCGGCAAATACGTGTCGCTGAAAGACACCATCAAAGGCTTTAAGATGATCGTCAACGGCGAATGCGATGCACTGCCCGAGCAGGCGTTCTACATGGTCGGCACCATCGAAGAAGCGTTCGAGAAAGCGAAAACCCTGCAGTAATCGCCGGGGATCAACATGGCTGAAGCGGTACACACTTTACACGTCGACGTCGTTAGCGCCGAAGAGCAAATCTACTCCGGCGAGGCGGAATTCGTGGTGCTGCCGGGCGAAGCCGGCGAGCTCGGCATTTACCCGCGCCACACGCCGCTGATCACGCGCATCAAACCCGGCGCGGTGCGCATCAAAGTCCCCAACCAGGCCGAGGAAGAATTTGTGTTCGTTGCCGGGGGTGTGCTGGAAGTGCAGCCCAAGGTGGTGACGGTGCTCGCCGATACCGCGATTCGTGGCAAAGACCTCGACGAGGCCAAGGCCGTGGAAGCTTTGAAACAAGCCGAAGAAGCCAAGAAAAACGCGCAAGGCAAACAAGAAGTCGCGGTGGTCGAAGCGGAATTGGCGATGCTGGCGGCGCAAATTGCCGCGGCGAGGAAGTTGCGCGGCAGGCGTTGATACCGGGGTATATCCAAACCTAAGGGCAGCGTTTTGCTGCCCTTTTCATTTTTATATGGGCGCCCCGCTGGCTACATTGTCATTCCAGCGAAAGCTGGTATCCCCTTCCCCCGCGAGCGGGGGAAGGTAGGATGGGGGAACGACGTAACCCACGCCGCAGGCGCAAAATTTAAGTGCTTCGCGCCAAAGCACAACCTGGGTTCCAGCTTTCGCCGGAACGACGGCGTTGGATAAGGCATCGTCCCTGCAAACACGCTACGCAAGCCGCATGATCAGCATCCCCAACGAAGTCGATCTCCTCATCATCGGCGGCGGCATCAACGGCGCCGGCATCGCGCGCGACGCGGCGGGCCGCGGCCTAAAAGTGTTGTTATGCGAACAACACGACCTCGCGCAACACACCTCGTCGGCCAGCAGCAAGCTGGTGCACGGCGGCCTGCGTTACCTGGAGCACTACGAATTTCGCCTGGTGCGCGAATCGCTCGGCGAGCGCGAGGTGCTGCTGCGCGCCGCACCGCACATCGTGCACCCCATGCGCTTCGTCATGCCGCATGTGCCGCAGCTGCGCCCGGCGTGGATGATCCGCATCGGTTTGTTTTTGTACGACTACCTCGCGCGGCGCGACAGGCTGCCCAAATCGCAAGTCATCGATCTACGCACGCCGTCTTATAACAGCGGATTGCAGTCGCGCTTGCGCAAAGGTTTCGTCTACGCCGATTGCTGGGTCGACGATGCGCGGCTGGTGCTCGCCAATGCGCGCGCGGCAGCGCAGCTCGGCGCCACCATCCTCACGCGCACCGCATGTGTCGCGGGCGAGCGCGACGGCACGCACTGGCGCGTCACGCTGCAACCGGAAAACGCCCCCCCGGTCGACATCGGCGCGCGCGCATTGATCAACGCCGCCGGCCCGTGGAGGAAAGAAATATTCAATAAAATCAACTACTTACAGAAATTCGATTTTAAGCTGCGATTAGTCAAGGGCAGCCACATCATCGTGCCGCGGCTGTATGAGGGCGACCACGCGTTTATTTTGCAAAACGACGATCGGCGCGTGATCTTCGTCTACCCGTACGAAGAGCACTACACCCTCATCGGCACGACCGATGTCGCGCACGAGGGTGAACCCGGCGAGTGCACCGCGAGTGCCGAGGAAATCGAGTATTTATGCCGCGCCGTCAATCGCTATTTCGCGCGCACCCTCACGCCGGCGAACGTGGTGTGGCACTACTGTGGCATCCGCCCGTTGTTCGACGACGGCCAAAAAAACGTTTCGCATATCACGCGCGATTACACCTTGCGTGTCGATGGTGACGCGAATGAAGCGCCTTTGCTGTCGGTGTTCGGCGGAAAAATCACCACCTATCGCAAACTCGCCGAGCACGCGCTGGAGAAATTGCAACCGTGGCTCCCACGTATGAACGCGCCGTGGACGCACTCCGCGCTATTGCCTGGCGGGGCGCTACGCGGCAAGTCCTTGCCTGCCTATGTGCAGCAACTCGCTGGCGATCATCCACAGTTATCGCAGCCGCTGTTGCACGCGCTCGCCGCGCGCCACGGCGCCGCGGCGCGCGCAGTCTTGGGCGACGCACAAACCCCCGCCGACCTCGGTAAACATTTCGGCCACACGCTTTACGCGCGCGAGGTAGACTACTTCATGACGCACGAGTGGGCGCGCTCGGCGGCGGACATTCTGTGGCGGCGCACCAAGTGCGGCTTACACGTAAATGTTTCGCAAAAACAAATGCTTGAGCAATGTGTCACAATGCGCGTTTCGGCGGCTATGAGAAAATGATTCCATGAGCCAAACCAGCCAAAGAAACCCCAGCGCCCCTCTGAACATTGTGATTCTGGCCGCGGGCATGGGCAAGCGCATGCATTCCGACTTGCCCAAAATGCTGCACACCCTCGCCGGGCGGCCACTGCTGGCGCATGTGCTCGACGCGGCGCGGGCATTGTCGCCGACGAAAATTATTGTGGTTACCGGCCATCGCGCCGATGAAGTGCGCAAGGTCGCCGCCGCGCCTGATGTCGTGTTTGTGAATCAATCGCCGCAACTCGGTACCGGCCACGCCGTGCAACAAGCGCTGCCGGAGCTTACGCCCGGCGGCAAAACGCTGGTGCTGTTGGGTGACGTGCCGCTGATTCAAGCGGCGACGTTAAAACCGCTAATCGAAGGCGCGGTCAATCGCGTGTCGATGTTAACCGCGGTGCTCGACAACCCGCACGGTTACGGCCGTGTGGTGCGTGACGCGCGGAAAAAAGTGAAATGCGTGGTCGAGCAAAAAGACGCCAACGGCGCGCAACTCAAAATTCGCGAAATCAACACCGGCATTTTTGCCTACCCCACCGTCAGGCTTGGCGGCTGGCTCGGTAAGTTGAAAAACAACAACGCGCAGCGGGAATACTACGTCACCGACCTGGTGCCGATGGCGATCAGGGATCGCGTGCCGGTCGAGGGCGTGGTGTGTGAAGACGCGGCGCAGGTCGAGGGCATCAACAACCGCGCGCAACTGTCGCAGTTGGAGCGCGTGTATCAGCAACGCAACGCCAACAAATTGATGGAACAAGGCGTGGCGATCGCCGACCCGGCGCGCATTGACGTGCGTGGCGAACTCACTTGCGGCAAGGATGTGTTCATCGACGTGGGCTGCGTGTTCGAAGGCAAAGTCACGCTGGCGGACGGCGTGCGCCTGGGTGCGCATTGCGTGTTGAATAATGTTGCCATCGGCATGGCGACGCGCATCGAGCCGTTCACGCATATGGTCGAGGCGAATATCGGCGCCAATTGTATTTTAGGGCCGTACGCGCGCATACGGCCGGGCACACAGTTGTCAGACGAAGTGCACATCGGCAACTTTGTCGAGGTGAAGGCGAGCGAGATCGGTTTTGCGTCCAAAGTGAATCACCTCACTTACATCGGCGACAGCAGCGTCGGCAAAAACTGCAACATCGGGGCGGGCACCATCACCTGCAACTACGACGGCGCTTTTAAGCACCGCACGGTGATCGAGGACGACGTGCATATCGGTTCCGACGTGCAGCTGGTGGCGCCGGTGACCGTAGCGCGCGGCACCACGGTCGGCGCCGGTACGACGGTGTGGAAGAACACGCCGCCCGAAGGCCTGATTCTCAATACCAAAACGCAACTTCATCGCGCCGATTGGAAGCGGCCGGTGAAGAAGAGTAAGGCGTGAGGGGTGAGGCTTGAGGCCAACGGCACTGTCACCGATTTCAACTAAACGCGTTGGTTTCAACGTGCTGAGTTACGCCTCACGCTTAACGCCTCACGCCTAACGGAGAAAGCTCATGTGCGGCATCGTCGGCGCCATCGCCAAACGCAATGTAGTACCCATCCTGATCGAGGGTTTGAAGCGCCTCGAATATCGCGGCTACGACTCCGCCGGCGTGGCGGTGTTAAATGGCACGCTGCAACGCGTGCGCAGCACCGGGCGCGTGGCGGAACTCGAAAAAATGGCGGCCTCGCAAGGCGTCAGCGGCGATCTGGGCATCGCGCACACGCGCTGGGCGACGCACGGCGTGCCCTCCGAACGTAACGCGCATCCGCATGTCTCCGGCGGCATTTCGGTGGTGCACAACGGCATTATCGAAAACCACGAGGCAATGCGCCAAAAGCTGCGCGCGCTGGGCTATGAATTTTTATCCGACACCGATACCGAAGTCATCGCGCATCTGGTGCATTCGCATGTGAAAACGGGGCGCGGTTTGTTTGAAGCGGTGCGCCAAGCCACCAGCGAGCTGGTCGGTGCGTACGCGATCGCGGTGCTCAACGAAAAAGATAAAACGCATTTGGTGGTGGCGCGTCACGGTGCGCCGCTGTTGCTGGGCGTGGGCGAAGGCGAGTTGTTTGCGGCCTCCGACGCCTCCGCGCTGGTGCAAGTGACGCAAAAAATCATCTACCTCGAAGACGGCGATTGCGCGGAGCTCACACTCGATGGCGCGAAAATTTTCGACGATAAAGGCAACGCCACCAATCGCGCGGTGCATGTGTCGCAACTCACACCCGACGCGGTCGAGCTCGGTAGCTACCGGCACTACATGCAAAAAGAAATCTTCGAGCAGCCGATGGCGGTGGCCAACACGCTGGAAATGGTGACCAGCGCGCAAACGCTCTCGGCGAATCTGTTCGGGGTTGAAGCCGAAAATATATTATCTCAAATAAATCAAATGCTTATACTCGCCTGTGGCACCAGCTACCACGCCGGCGTGGTGGCGCGTTATTGGCTCGAAGGCATTGCGGGCGTGCCGTGTAACGTCGAGATCGCGAGCGAATACCGTTATCGCGATTCGGTGCCCGATCCGCGCTGCCTGGTGATCACCATTTCGCAGTCGGGTGAAACCGCGGATACGCTGGCCGCGTTGCAGTACGCGAAGTCGCTGGGCCACAAGCATAGCCTGTCGATTTGCAATGTGCCGGAGTCGGCGCTGTTGCGCGCCTCCGATTTGCGGTTTTTGACGCGCGCGGGGCCGGAAATCGGTGTCGCTTCGACCAAGGCTTTTACCACGCAGTTGGCGGCGCTGGCGTTGCTCACACTGGCGGTGGCCAAACTCAAAGGCCGGCTCACCGCCGAGCGCGAAGCGCAGTTGCTCAAAGAGTTGCGGCACCTGCCCTCGGCGCTGACCACGGTGCTGCACGTCGAGCCGCAAGTGAAAATGTGGGCGGAAAAATTCACCAACATGCAGCATGCGCTGTTCTTGGGCCGCGGCATTCATTGGCCCATCGCCATGGAAGGCGCGTTAAAGCTCAAAGAGATTTCGTATATCCACGCCGAAGCCTACGCCGCCGGCGAATTGAAACACGGCCCGCTGGCGCTGGTCGACAAAACCATGCCAGTGGTGGCGATCGCACCCAACGACGCGCTGCTGGAAAAACTCAAATCAAATCTGCAAGAAGTGCGCGCGCGCGGCGGCGAGCTGCACGTGCTCGCCGATCAAGACACCCGCATCATGCCGGCTGAAGGGCTACACGTCATACGCATGCCCGATCACGCGGGCATGCTGTCGCCGATTTTGCACACCATACCGCTGCAGTTGCTGGCGTATCACGCGGCCCTCGAACGCGGGAATGATGTGGACAAACCTCGAAACCTCGCAAAATCGGTCACGGTCGAATAAATCCCGAAGGACCCTTGCCGCAGAGTCCCGGCAGTGTGCGTCAGACACCCCTCAGCATCTGCAGCGGGCTGGTCGTCCTCGACATTCGTCCGCTGAGTGCCTACCAGCAACAA
>Ga0194132_10001612_pt1 | contig 45302 bp, 47 predicted proteins | sample TA2KigOf80mmetaG_FD_148612 | JGI IMG/M metagenome (GOLD analysis project Ga0194132, IMG submission 148612) | Freshwater microbial communities from Lake Tanganyika, Tanzania - TA2015054 Kigoma Offshore 80m | ecosystem: Environmental > Aquatic > Freshwater > Lake | place: Tanzania: Lake... | reverse complement strand
CCCGCGGCGATCGCGCGACGGCGGCCTGCACCGCCGGTTGCAGGAAGCGCCGCACGACCTCGAAGAGCGCCACGCTCGCGAGCAGGTAGGCGCCGACCGCGGGGACCAGCCCGAACGCGCCGAACAGCCCGCCGGCCAGCGCCGCCGCGGCGGTCGACGGCACCAGCGCAAGCGCGAGGGCGACGGCCGCGACGACCGTGAAGATCGGAACCGCCCACGTCGTCCGCGCGAAGAGCGCGACGATCTCGGGCAGATACCAGGCCGCGACGCCGCCGACGACGAGGGGCATCGCGGCCGCATAGGCCAGGAGGAGCGCGAAGCCGCCGCCGCGCGCGGCGTTCAATCGACCTTCGCCGCCACCGCCTCGATCTCGATCTTCAGCCCCGGCCTCGCCAGCCCCGCGACGACGAGGAAGGTGGCGCCGGGCTTGTGCGCACCCATGATGCGATCGCGGATGGCGACGAACGCCGGCAGATCCGCGCGGTCGGTGAAGTAGACGTCGAAGCGCACGACGTCGGCGAAGGTCATCCGCGCGGCCTTCAGCACCTCGCCGATCCGTTCGAACGCGACCTCGATCTGCGCCGCCGCCGTCTCGGGCGCGGTGCCGTCGGGCCTGGTGCCGGTCTGGCCGTTGGTGAAGAGCAGCCGGGCGCCGGCCGGCACCTCGACGCCGTGGGCGACGTTGCTGGAATGCCGGGCGATCTGATCGAGCACGTGGACCTTGAGCATGCGTGGAGCTCCTTTCGCGGGCCTAGCGAGGCGCGCTGTCGTCGTCGTCCGAGCCGCGCGGGGGGCGCGCGACGGGAAGGTTCCATCCCCGCCAGATCGCGAGCAGGCGGAGTCCGAAGCAGAGGATCGCGCCCGCGATGGCGGCGTGAACCGGCGGGCCGTGCAGCGCGTGGGTGATCACGACGAGGGAGGCGCCGGCGAGCGCGGCGACGGCGTACAGCTCGGCGCGCAGGACCGTCGGCACTTCGGCGAGCAGCACATCGCGCATCATGCCGCCGCCGATCCCGGTGAGCATCCCGAGCACCGCCGCCAGCGTCGGGTCGATGCCGTACGCGAGCGCCTTCTGGGCCCCCGCCACCGAGAAGAGCGCCAGCCCGGCGGCGTCGGAGACGAGCACGTGGGCGCGCACCCTCGCCAACAAGGGATACCCGACGAGCGTGACGGTTCCGGCGAGGAGTGAGACGCCGAGGTAGCGCCAGTCGCTGATCGCCTGGGGAGGGGCCGCGTCGATCAGCACATCCCGCAGGATCCCGCCCGCGGTGCCCGCCGCGCACGAGAGGACGAGCACGCCGAACACGTCGAGCCGGGCGCGCACGCCGGCCGCGGCGCCGCTGAGCGCGAACACGAGAGTACCGAAGAGGTCGAGCACCAGGAGCATGCCCGCATAGTCGTCGGTCGACAGTGCGATGGTCGGGATCTAACGCACGCCGGGCGCTTCGTGGCCCGAGCGCTCGACGTACTCGACGTACGAGCCGGGATAGACCTGCGGCGCCGCGCCTTCCAGCTCCAGCACGCGGGTGCTGAGGCCGCGCAGGAACGTCCGGTCGTGCGACACGAAGATCATCGTGCCGTCGTAGGTGCGCAGGGCGTCGATCAACATGTCCTTCGTCTCGAGGTCGAGGTGGTTCGTCGGCTCGTCGAGCACGAGGAAGTTCGGCGGGTTGAGCAGCATGCGCGCCATGACGAGCCGCGTCTTCTCCCCGCCCGACAGCGTGCGGATCTTCTTGTCCACGTCGTCGCCCGAGAACTGGAAGGCGCCCGCGAGGTTGCGCAGGACCCCGATGCCTTCGTTCGGGAAATCGGCCTGGAGCTGCTCCTCGATGCTGAGCGCCGGGTCCAGCACGTCGAGCGCCTGCTGCGAGAAATAGCCCAGGGTGACGCTCGCGCCGAGCTGCACGGCGCCCGCGTCCGGCGTCAGGGCGCCGGCGATCATTTTCAGGAGCGTCGACTTCCCGGCGCCGTTCTTCCCCATGACGGCCCACCACTCGCCGCGCCGGAGCGTGAGCGAGAACCCGTCGTACACCACGCGCGCGCCGTACTTCTTGGTCACGTCGGCGATGGTCGCGACGACCTCGCCGGAGCGCGCGGGGGGACGGAAGTCGAACTTCACGAGCTTCCGCCTCTTCGGCAGCTCGATCTTCTCGATCTTGTCGAGCGCCTTCACGCGGCTCTGCACCTGGGCCGCCTTCGCCGCGTGCGTGGCGAAGCGGTCGATGAACCGCTGCTCCTTGGCGAGCATCGCCTGTTGCCGCGCGTAGCTCGCCTCGCGGTTCGTCTCGCGGATGGCGCGCTCGCGCTCGTAGTGGTCGTAGTTCCCGGTGTGGACGATGATCTCGCCGCCGTCGATCTCCGCGATCTTCGTCACGATGCGGTTCATGAACTCGCGGTCGTGCGACGTCATGAACAGCGCGCCCGGCAGGCCCTTCAGGAACGCTTCGAGCCACAGGATCGACTCGATGTCGAGGTGGTTGGTCGGCTCGTCCATCAGCAGCACGTCGGGCCGCCCCAGGAGCACGCGCGCCATGCCGACGCGCATCTTCCAGCCGCCGGACAGCTCGCCGACGTCGCCGTCGATGCGCTCGTCGTCGAACCCGAGGCCGTGCAGCACCTCACGGGCCTGGGCCTCGAGCGCGTAGCCGCCGAGATGGTCGTACTCCTCCTGCACCTCACCGAAGCGCTCCAGGATCTCGTCCATCGCGTCGGCGCGCGCGGGATCCGCCATGTGCTGCTGCAGCTCGTGGAGCTCGTGGTGCAGATCGCCGAGCCGGCCGCTGCCTGCGATGGCCTCGTCCAGCACCGTGCGGCCCGCCATCTCCTCGACGTCCTGCCGGAAGTACCCGATGGTCACCTTGCGCGGCAGCGCGACTTCGCCGTCGTCGGGCGATTCCTCGCCGACGATCATGCGAAAGAGCGTGGTCTTGCCCGAGCCGTTCGGCCCCACGAGGCCGACCTTCTCCCCCGGATTGAACTGGAAGGAGGCGTCGACGAAGAGGACCTGCCGTCCGTACTGCTTGCTGACGCGATTGAACGAAATCATCTGGGTGATCCTGTCAAAGTCGACGAGACCGGTCAAACCGCCGGCGGGCGCTCCCCACGTACCTCCTTCGGCCGTCTCGTGTCGCGCCGCGTGACGGCAGCGCCGCCGCGTTGTACAGTGACGCTGCACATGCGCCACGCGCGCGAAGTCACGCGACGACGGACCTTCGCGATCATCTCGCATCCCGACGCCGGCAAGACCACCTTGACCGAAAAGCTGTTGTTGTATGCCGGCGCCGTGGAGCTCGCGGGCTCGGTGCGCGCGCGACGTCAACAGCGCCGGGCCACGTCCGACTGGATGGCGCTCGAGCAGGAGCGCGGGATCTCCGTGACGACGACGGCGCTGCAGTTCGAGCACGCGGGCTGTCTGTTGAACCTCCTCGACACACCCGGGCACCAGGATTTCAGCGAGGACACGTACCGCACGCTCATGGCGGTCGACAGCGCCGTCATGGTCCTCGACAGCGCCAAAGGCATCGAGCCACAGACCTTGAAGCTCTTCGCGGTGTGCCGCGCGCGCGGGTTGCCCATCCTGACGTTCGTCAACAAGCTGGATCATGAGGGCCGGGAACCGCTCGCGCTCCTCGACGAGCTGGAGCGCGTCCTGGGCATCGGTGCCGCACCGCTGAACTGGCCGATCGGCCAGGGCGAGGCGTTCCAGGGCGTCTACGACCTCGAGGGCGGCCGCGTGCTCCGCTTCGTACGGACCGAGAGGAACCAGCGCCGCGCCCCCGTGACCGCGCTCGCGCTCGCGGACCCGCGGCTCGACGCCGAGCTCGGGACCGCGGCGGCACGCCAGCTCCGCGAGGACGCGTCCCTCCTGCACACGGCCGGCGTCGCGTTCGATCGAGGCGCCTTCCTCGCCGGCAACGTCACGCCGGTCTTCTTCGGGAGCGCGCTGAACAACTTCGGGGTCGAGCCGTTCCTCGCCGCGCTCGTGGAGCTGGCCCCCCCGCCCGCGGCCCGGCAGAGCGACCAGGGATCCGTCGACCCGACCAGCGAGCGATTCTCGGCCTTCGTCTTCAAGATCCAGGCGAACATGGACCGGCAGCATCGCGATCGCATGGCGTTCCTCCGCATCTGTTCCGGGCGCTTCGAGCGGGACATGGTCGTCCATCACAGCCGCCTCGGCCGCCGGCTGCGCATGACCCGGACCCATCGCCTGTTCGCGCGCGAGCGGGAGACGGTCGAGGAAGCGTTCGCCGGCGACGTGGTGGGCGTGGTCAATCCCGGATTGTTCGTGATCGGCGACACGGTCACGGACGGGGCGCCGATTCGCTTCGACGCGGTGCCGAAGTTCGAGCCCGAGCACTTCGCGGTCGTTCGCAACACCGGCGTCACGAAGTACAAGCAGTTTCACCGCGGCCTCGATCAGCTCGAGGAGGAGGGCGCCATCCAGGTCCTGACGACCGAGGGCAGTCAGCGCGACGTGGTGCTCGCCGCCGTGGGCGAGCTCCAGTTCGACGTCGTCAGCGCCCGCCTCGCCGATGAGTACGGCGTGGCCGTGGCCGTCGAGCGCCTGCCGTACGCCGTCGCGCGCTGGCTCGTCGGCCCCCCCGCCGCGGTGGCCTCGATGGTCTGGCCGTACGCCGGCGCGCTGCGCGTACGGGACCGCGAGGACCGGCCCATCGCGCTCCTGCACTCGATGCGCGACGCGGAGCGGACCGCCGAGCGCAACCCGGAGGTCGAGCTGCGACCGCTCGGCACGGCGGCGCGCTGAGGCCGCCAGCCACCGTGCGAGCTGGCGCGCCTTCACGCGAAAGACCGCGTGGACCGTTCCGCGCCGGCTCCGGCGTCAGGCCGCGCGTCGAGGCTCGGAGGGCTCGGCCGCGGTGGTGGCGCCCCGGGCGCGCGCCGCCTTCTCGATCTCCGCATTGACCTCCGCGCCGAGCAACAGCACGACGCTCGTGAGATAGAGCCACAACATGAGCAGGATCACGCCGCCGATGGAGCCGTACGTCGCCGTGTAGTTCCCGAAGTGCTGGACGTAGAAGCGGAGCCCGAACGACATGCCCAGCCACAGCGCGACGGCGAGCACCGCCCCGGGCGTGATCCAGCGCCACTGCTCGCGCGTGGCGGGCGCCAGGTGGTAGACGAGCCCCACGCCGATGAGGCCGATCACGATCACCACCGGGACGCTGATCACGTTCCAGGCGAGCGTGAACACGCCCCCGAGACCGAACCATCCGGCGACGGCGGCGCCGATCTTCGGCCCGAAGACGAGCAGCGTGAGCGCCGCGACGATGAAGAGCGAGAACGCCGCCGTGAGCACGATTGCGAGGAGACGCCGCTTCCACCACGGCCGCGTCTCGCTCACGTCGTAGGCGACGTTCAGCGTGTTGATGACCGAGGCCATGCCATTGGAGCCGGCCCACAGCGCCAGCAGGGCGCCGAGCGAGAGAAGGCCGCTCCGATTCCCCTGGAGGACCTCGGTGAGCGTCCGCTGCACGGTCCGCGCGGCGTCCGGGGGGAGGACGTTCGCGACGTAGGCCATGAGCCGCTCGTGCAAGCCGGCCAACGGCAGGAACCCGAGGAGCGCGGTGAGAAAGAGGAGGGCCGGGAAGAGCGCGAACAGGAAGTAGTACGACAGCGAGGCCGCCCGATCCGTGACCTCGTCCTTCCAGACCTCGCTCCACACACGGCGCGCGAGCTCCGCGGGCGACAACCCGCCCAGGCGCCACGGCGATTCCGCGCGGACTCCCACTCTCCGTGCCATGTCGCTGTCCCGTGCATGTGTGATGCCGCCGTCGCGACCACGCCCTGTCGCCGCGCGCCGCCGTCACGGGGTCCGAGGCCTCCGTCTTGCACCGCCCGGCCTCCGCCATGACCCGCATCGCGCTCGTCCTCGACGCGCTCCGCGGCAGCTTCTGGTTCTTGCCCACGCTCCTCACCCTCGTCGTGGCGCTGCTCGCCGTGGCGCAGCCTGGTCGCGACGTTCGTGTACTGCCTGCTCGTCTTGCGCACGATCCGCGGGGACGACGGCCTCGCGGACGACGCGTTCATTCCCCATCTCGCGGTCACGGGCGGCGTCGCGCTCGCGATCCTGAGCGCCGGCGTGCTCATCTACTTCATTCATCACGCCGCCGTCGGCATCCAGGCGGATCACGTGATCGCGGCGATCGCGCGCGAGATGGACACCGTCGTCGACAGCCTCTATCCGGAGCAGGCCGCGGGCGACGTCGAGCCGCCACCGCCCGTGCGCCTTCCCGAGGGCTTCGCCGCGGAGGCGGAGCCGGCCGTCGCGCGGACCGCCGGCTACGTACAGACGATCGCCGTCGACGACCTCGTCGCCTTCGCCCGCGCGCACGACGTGATCGTCCGCCTCGAGTGGTCGCGCCCGGGATCGCGCTCGGCGAGATGGTCGGCGCGTCGTTCGGCCCGATCCGCGAACGCGGCGCCCGCAGTCTGGCGGTGACGCTCTACCTCCTCGAGACGTTCGAGCGTGTGGCCCGGCTGCGCGACCTCCGGGATCGTGGGAGCGCCGCGCCATCGAGCAGCACGCCGCCCGCGTCCGCCGCGCGCTGCGCGGCGACGTCCTCGACGATCCCGACGCGGCCGCGGCCTCGCGCGCCGCCTGACGGCGAAGGCCGGATCAGGCGGCGGCGGCGTGCGACGCGCGCGGTGAGGATCAGGGCGGGAGGCAGCGCCACGGCCTCCTGCTGCACGAGCGGCGTCACGCTCGTCGCCGCCCTCGCGGGGTGCCGAGCGTCGCGAAGCGCCGGGCGATCCAGCGGGCACGGACGTTGCGTAGCACGCGAACAATGACCCTCCGGATCACCGCGGTTCTCGCGCTCACCGTCGCCGTCACCGGCTGTGCCGGCGTCCGCGGCGCGGCCCTCGACGGAGACTCGATGGTCGCCGCGTCGCCCGGTCCGGCCCTGACGGGCACGTGGACGGGCATGGCGTGGGCCGTGCCCGGCTCGGCGTACTTCGTCAGCACGCCGGTCACCCTCACCATCCACCCGGACGGCGCGTGGCAGTGGAGCGCGCGCGGCGATGCGGTGCAAGGCCGGGGGACCGTGACGCGCGCGGGCACCGACCGCGTGGTGCTGCAGGAGCAGAGCGCCGACACCGCGGAGGACCGCATCACGCTGCGCCGGTCGGGCACCCGGCTGTGGGGCATGAGCCAGGCGTTCCTGTCGGGGCATCCCACCGCGGTGGACCTGCACAGGACGCACCCATGACAACGAGCGACACGATGTCCGGCACGCGACGGCGTGTCCTGACGCGAGGCAGACCATGGAGTTGACACGCCGTTCGTTCCTCCGGGGCACGGCCGTGGCGGGCGGCACGGCGCTGGGCGGGCTGCTCGCGACGGGCGCGGATCTCCGCCCCACCGTGGCGCGCGCCCAGGCGCTGCGCATCAAGGACGCGAAGACCACGCCGAGCATCTGTCCGTACTGCTCGGTGGGATGCGCGACGCTCGTGCGCACGATCGACGGCCAGATCGTGAACATCGAGGGCGACGCGCGGAGCCCCTTCAACGAGGGCACGCTCTGCCCGAAGGGCGCGGCGATCTACCAGCTCCACGTCAATCCCAACCGCCCGACCAAGGTCCTGCATCGCGCGGCGGGCGCCGCGGACTGGGAAGAGTGGCCGCTCGAGCGGGCCATGACCCGCGTGGCGGAGCTGGTCAAGAAGACGCGCGACGAGACGTTCGTCGAGCGCCTCGCGGACGGCAAGGTGGTCAACATGACGCCCGCGATCTTCTCGCTGGGCGGCGCCACGCTCGACAACGAGTGGAACCACATCCAGCAGAAGCTGCTGCGCGGGCTCGGCATCGTCGCCATCGAGAACCAGGCCAGGATCTGACACAGCTCCAGCGTCCCCGGGTTGGGGACGAGGCTGGGGCGCGGGGCGGCGACGCTGCACTACCGCTCCATGGAAGACTCGGACTGCATCATCGTCATGGGCTCCAACATGGCGGAGAACCACCCGGTGGCGTTCCGATGGCCCATGAAGGCGAAGGTCAACGGCGCCACGCTGATCCACGTGGACCCGCGGTTCACGCGCACGAGCGCCATGGCGGACCTCTACGCCCCGATCCGCGCGGGCTCGGACATCGCGTTCCTCGGCGGGCTCGTCAACTACGTGATCAACAGCCAGCGCTGGAACAGCGAGCCGTTCTTCCGGACGTGGGCCGTGCACTACACGAACGCTCCCACGATCATCAGCGACGAGTTCAAGGACGCCGAGGAGCTCGACGGCGTCTTCTCCGGGCTCATGCGTTACGAGGGCGGCGCCAAGGAGTGGCCGTACAACGGCTTCGTCGGCCACTACGACAGCTCGTCGTGGGAATACGCGCGCGGCGGCAGCCAGGACGAGTCGCGCGGATGGACCGCGGCGACCCAGAAGTCCGGGGAGCAGGCAGCCGGCCAGGATCCGCGCACCGCGCGGGCCGTGCAGGCCGCCAAGGGCGGCCCGCCGTACGACAAGATGGTCCAGGCGCTCGTGGAGCGGACGCCCGAGCGCGACGAGACGCTCCAGCACCCGCGCTGCGTCTTCCAGCTCGTCAAGCGCCACTTCGCGCGCTACACGCCGGAGATGGTCGAGCGCGTCACGGGCTGCCCCAAGGACACGTTCCTCAAGGTCGCCGCCGCGCTGCTCGCGAACTCCGGACCCGACAAGACCACGTCGTTCGCCTACGCGGTGGCGTGGACGCAGCACACGAACGGGCCTCAGGTCATCGGCTGCGCGGCGATGCTGCAGCTCCTGCTCGGCAACTACGGACGGCCGGGCGCGGGCATCATGGCGCTACGCGGCCACGCGTCGATCCAGGGCTCGACGGACATCCCGACGCTCTACCACTCGATCCACGGCTACATGGCCCACCCGTCGGCGCTGAAGAGTCACGCGACGCTCGCCGAGTGGCTGGCCACGGAGACACTGCCCACGGGCTACTGGGCGCGCACGCCGAGCTTCATGATCTCGTACCTGAAGTCCATGTACGGCGACGCCGCCACGCCGGACAACGACTTCGGCTACGCCTGGCACCCCAAGATCATCGGGGATCACTCCCATATGCCGATGTTCGTGGCGATGAACGAAGGCCGCGTGAAGGGCATGCTCTGCATCGGGCAGAACCCGGCCACGTCGCTGAACGCGAAGCTGGAGCGGGCGGCGCTCGGCAAGCTCGAGTGGCTGGTGGTGAAGGACAACTGGCTGCAAGAGACGGCGACCTTCTGGAAGAACGCGCCGGAGGTGAAGAACGGCGACGTCAAGCCCGCGGACATCAAGACGGAGGTCTTCTTCTTTCCCTCCGCGCAGATCGCCGAGTACGACGGCAGCTTCACCAACACGTTCCGCATGCTGCAGTGGCACTACAAGGCCGCCGAGTCGCCCGGCGATTGCCGCTCCGACCTCTGGTTCACGCACCAGCTCGCGAAGCGGCTGAAGGCGCTCTACAAGGAGTCGACGGCGCCCCACGACGAGGGCTTCAAGCACCTCACGTGGGACTTCGATCCCGACGACGCCACGCCGCCGCCGGGCACGGCGCAGCACACGCCCGGCGATCCCGACGGGCTCAAGATCCTCCGGGAGATCAACGGCTATTACACCGGTGATCCGGCCAGGCACCTGGCGGGATTCGGGGACCTCAAGGACGACGGCTCCACGACGTGCGCCTCGTGGATCTACTGCGGCGTCTTCCCCGCGCCCGGCCAGAACCGCTCGGCGAGCCGCCAGGCCGATCCTCCCGGCCAGCGCGGCGCGCAGCTCGGCTGGGGCTTCACGTGGCCGGCCAACCGCCGGATCATGTACAACCGCGCGTCGGCCGACCTCGACGGCAACCCGTGGAGCGAGAAGAAGCGCTGGGTGTGGTGGGACGGCGCGAAGTGGGTCGGCTACGACGTGCCGGACTTCGCGGCCACCAAGCCGCCGCGCGACAAGCCGAAGCCGGGTGCGGTCGGCCTGGACGCGCTCCCCGGCACCGCGCCGTTCATCATGAAGCCGGACGGCCTCGGGTGGCTCTACGTGCCGAGCGGGCTCGTCGACGGGCCGCTGCCGACGCACTACGAGCCCGCGGAGTCGCCCGTGCGCAACCCGCTCTACAAGCAGCAGACGAGCCCCGTGCTCAAGTACTGGAAGCATCCGGGCAACGACCTGGCCCCGCTCGGCGACGGCCGCTTCCCGTACGTGATCACCACGTACCGGCTCACCGAGCACTACCTCGCGGGCGCGATGAGCCGATGGAACCCGTGGCTCACCGAGCTGCAGCCCGAGCTCTTCATCGAGCTGAGTCCGGAGCTGGCCGAGGAGAAAGGCATCCGGAACCTCGACTGGGTGCGGATCAGCACGCCGCGCGCGCAGATCCGCGCCAAGGCCCTCGTGACCCGGCGCTTCTATCCCCTCATGGTCGACGGCAAGCGCCTGCACCAGGTGGGGATGCCGTGGCACTGGGGCTACGAGGGCATCGTCACCGGCGACGTGGTGAACGACCTCACGGCGCTCGTGGCCGATCCGAACGTCACCATCCACGAGGGCAAGGCCTTCGTGTGCAACGTGGAGAAGGCGTGATGCCCGAGCCCATGGGGTTCTTCACCGACACCACCGTCTGCATCGGCTGCAAGGCGTGCGAGGTCGCGTGCAAGGAGTGGAATCAGCTCCCCGCCCACAACGGCGGCGCGCACACGCTGAGCGGCGACAGCTACGACAACACGCGCCAGCTCGACGGCACCCACTGGCGGCACGTCCAGTTCGTGGAGCAGTTCACGCCGGACCGCAGCGAAGGCCGCTGGCTGCTCATGAGCGACGTGTGCAAGCACTGCGTGCGGGCGGGCTGCCTGGAGGTGTGCCCGACCGGGGCCATCATCCGCACGGAGTTCGACTCGGTCGTGATCCAGTCGGACGCCTGCAACGGCTGTCGCGACTGCCTGGCCGCGTGCCCGTTCGGCGTCATCGGCATGAACCCGGTGTCGAACACCGCCCAGAAGTGCACGCTCTGCTACGACCGCCTCCAGGCCGGCATGGAGCCGGCGTGCTCGAAGGCGTGTCCCACCGACTCGATCAAGTTCGGACCGGTGCGCGAGCTGCGCGAGGTGGCGGCGGCGCGGGTCGAGCAGCTCCACGGCGCGGGCGAGAAGCGCGCGTACCTCTACGGCGCGGACGACACGATGCTGGGGGGGCTCAACGCCTTCTTCCTCCTCGTGGACCGGCCCGAGGTCTATCGCCTGCCCCCCGACCCGCAGATGCCGACGCGGAACCTCGGGATGAGCGCGCTGTGGTCGACGCTGGGCGCCGTCGTTCTCGGTATCGCGGGGATCTTCAGCTTCCGGTCGCGCGGCGCGCGGACGGCGGCGCTCGCGGAAGCGGAAGAGGAGGAGCGCGATGTTCGGCGATCTGCCTAGCACCTGGTTCACGAGCGCGCCCGACTGGCGGTGGCTGATCATCGGGTACTTCTTCATCGGGGGCCTCGCCGGCGGCAGCTTCTTCCTCGCCGCGCTCATCGACCTGTTCGGGCGCCCGCAGGACCGGCCGCTCGCGCGGCTCGGGTACTACATCGCGTTTCCCGCGGTGCTCGCGAGCGGGGTGCTCCTCATCCTCGACCTGAGCCGGCCGCTCCGCTTCTGGCACATGCTGCTGGAGTCGAACACCTGGCAGCCGATGTTCAAGTGGTACTCGCCCATGTCGACGGGCTCGTGGGCATTGCTCGTGTTCGGCGCGTTCGCGTTCGCGGCGTTCCTCGCCGCCCTCGCGGACAGCGGCCGGGTCCGCTGGGACTGGGCGCGCCGCCTGCGGCCGCCGGGGGTGGCGGGCACGTTCGTGGCGGTGGGCGGCGGGCTGCTCGGGTTCTTCGTGGCCGGCTACACGGGGATCCTGCTCGCGGTGACCAACCGGCCGATCTGGGCCGACACCACGCTGCTCGGGCTGACGTTCCTCATCTCCGCCGCCTCGACGTCGGCGGCGCTCATCGTGCTGCTGGCGTGGCGCCGTCGCGCCCTGGCGCCCGGCGTGCAGGCGCTGACGCGCTTCGACTCGATCGCGCTCGTCTTCGAGCTGATCGCGCTCGCGGCGCTGGTGGCGTCGCTCGGCGGGGCCGCGCGCGGGTGGTTCAACGCCTGGGGCGTGCTGCTCGTGCTCGGCGTGGTCGGCGTCGGCATCCTGGTGCCGCTGCTGCTGCACCTGCGGACGGGGACCTTCCGTCAGGGCTATGCGGTGCCGGTCGCCGCCGTGCTCGTGCTCATCGGGGGCTTCGTGCTGCGCGTCGTGGTCGTGCTGTCTTCGGAAGGCGCCGGGGTGCTCGTGTGAGCCCGCGGACGGCCACGATGCTCACGCTCGCACTCGCGCTCGGCGTCGGCGCCTGCGCCAGCCCGGAGGCGACGCGGCAGCGCGCCGGCGGCTCCGGCGGCGACGTGGGCAACCGCGGCGACACGGTCCGGATGCACGAAGGCTCGGATCCGTACTGGAACACGCCGCGCACGCCGGGCATCGAGGGCACGGCGCTGGATCCCGCCCGCCAGGCGCAGCGGCTGAGCCGGCCATGACGGTCGCGCGCGCGCTGACCGTCGAGGCGCTCGAGCGGGCGCATCCCGAGTGGTCGACGTGGCTCCGGCTCACGACGATCGCGCGCCGGGCGGCGGGAGACCCGGCGTGGGCGGCGGCCGTGCCATCCGAACCGCCGGGCGACGGCGTGGCGCGGCCCCTGATCGCCGGCGCGGTCTTCGCCGTCGAGGCGCGCGCGGTGGTCCGGCTCGTCGGAGCCCTCATCGAGGCGCGCGCGCTGACGCCCGAGACCGCCGTTCGTGTGCTCGACGCCGCCGTCGCGCACGACACCGCGCGCTTCGAGGCGGTGGCGGAGGAGACGTCGATGAGCGCGGAGCTGCTCCGCGGAGTGGCGCCCCTCGTCGCGCTGCCCCTGCTTCAGGCGTGCGGCCGGGCGTGGAGCGCGCGGATCCCCTCGGCGTGGCGGCGTGGCGCCTGTCCCGTCTGCGGCGCCTGGGCGATGCTGGCGGAGGCGCGCGGCGTGGAGCGCACGCTGCGCCTGCGGTGCGCGCGCTGCGGCGGCGACTGGGCGACGGCGCCCCTGCACTGCCCGTTCTGCGGCGAGCAGGATCACGAGAAGCTCCGGGCGCTCGTGGGCGAGGCGAAGCGCGACCTCCGCGGGGTGGAGGCCTGCGCGACGTGCAAGGGCTACGTGAAGACCGTCACCACGCTCGCCGCCTGCGCGCCGCTCGACGTCGGCCTGCTCGACCTCGCCACCGTCGACCTCGACGTCGCGGCCCTGGAGCACGGCTACACACGGCCGGCCGAGCTCGACGCGCCGCTGGACACGCGCGTCACCACGCCTCCGGCCCGCGGGCTGCGCGCGCTCTTCGGCGCATGAGCCTGGCGAGCGGCGTCCGGCCCGCGCACGTCTGTCGCGAGCTGCTGCACGCGCTCGAGGCATCGGACGGACGGCGCCGCCAGCGCAAGCGGGACCAGACGCCCGACGGGATCGGGCTCGGCATCAAGCGCGCGTTGCTGGAGGCGGCGGTGGCGGCCGACCCCGATCCCGACGCCTTCGACGCGTGGCTCCTCGAGCGCTGCCTCGCCGCCGGCGACCAGGTGTCGGTCGGCGCGGTCCGGATGATGGCGGTCGACGTGCTCGCGGAGTGGCGGCTGGCCCACAGCCTGCCCGACTTCCGCGCCTGGCTCGATCGCGGCGCGCCGTCGGACGACGCTCGGCCCGGACCGGACTAAGCCCGCCCGGCCCGCGCGGGCTCTCAGCGCAGCGCCCGGACCGCGCGCAGCGCGCGGTCCACGTCGTCGGGGGTGTTGTAGATCGACGGCGCCATCCGCACGTGGAGCTCGGCGTACGGGGTGACCGTCGCCACGATGCCGCGGTCGCGCAGCGCCTGCACCGCCGCGTGCGCCGACCGGCCGTCGACGTCGAAGCACACGATGCCCGCCGAGAGGTCGTCGGCCATCGGCGTGCGCAGCGTGACGTGGGCCATCCCGGCCAGGCCCTCCTTGAGCTGCCGCGCGAGCGCGTGCGTCCGCTCCGCGACCCGCGCCTTGCCGATGGCGAGGTGGAGCTCGAACGCCTCGCGCATCGCCCACTGATGCTCGAACGGCTGGAAGCCGCCGGGCGTCATGCGCGCCGCGGTCGCGGGCGACCGCGGCTCCCGGTCGTGGAGCCACGCGAGCCACGTCGCGTCGTCGATGAAGCTCGGGATCGTCGGCCGCGTCGCGCTCCAGGCGCCGGGCCGGCCCCACACGAGGCCCGTCCCGCGCGGCCCGAAGAGCCACTTGTGACAGCCCGCGACGAGGAAGTCCGCGCCGAGCCCGTCCGCGGTGACGTCCTCCACGCCGAACCCGTGCACCCCGTCGACGACGAGCAGGACGCGGTCGTCGTCGTCGCGCCCGCGGTTGGCGTCGGCGACGGCCGCGGCGATGCGCGCGACGGGCAGCTTCACGCCGGTGCTCGAGTGCACCCACGTGATGCCGAGCACGCGGGTCCGGGGCGCCAGCGCGCGCCGGGCCGCGTCGACGACGGCGTCGGCCGATACGGTGGCCGCGTCGGGGAAGAGCCGCACGCGCCGCCGTGCGGCGCCCGTGCGCGCGGCCGCCACGCGCACGGCCTCGTGGGTCGCGAAGTAGTCGTGCTCGGTGGTGAGGATCTCCTGCCCGCGTCTCAGCCGCAGGCCGTTGTAGACGAGGCCGAGGCCCATGGTGGTGCTGTCGGTGAGCGCGATGTCGCCGGCGTCGGCGTCGAGGTACCGCGCGGCCGCGGCGAGCGTGGCCGCGCGCCGCCGGCGGTTCTCGGCGTCGAGATACGTGACGGGGTTGCGATCGAGCTCGCGGCGGTATCGCCCGATCGCCTCGCGCACGGGCGCGGGGTGCGAGGCGATGTAGAGCGCGCCGAGCTGGACCACGTCGTGGTCGAGGTCGAACTGCGCGCGCACGGTCTCCCAGTCGGGCGTGCCGCGCAGCGCGCGCAGGGACTCCGCCGCCGGCGACGGCGCATGGCCGTTGCCGGCGCTCGACGGCGACCCGCACGCGCCCGCCGTCGTCGCGCACGCGATGGCGAGCGTCCGGTGCAGGAACTGGCGGCGATCCATCCGAAGCAGACCTAGCAACCCGGGTGCCGCCTCGAAACGGGGACGAGATCCCGCCTGCGAAGACGGTGGCATCGACCTCGCACGGACCGGAGAAGACCTTGGAGGTGTGCCCGGCGGACCCGCGCGGCGCCGAGCACGCTCGTGGACGCCGCGTGGGCGCTGGAGCGGGCGGGCGCGGCCTTCGTGCTCGCGCCCGTGGCCATCGCGCTCGCGGGGACGCGCCTCGCGCGCCTCGCCGACGGATGTCGAGCGCGACTACTGGTACTGGACGTACAGCGGACGCGGCAGCAGCCCCAGGACTTCGCCCGGCGTGAGGAGCGGCTCACCGGTCTTCGTATCGTTCCGATAGAAGAGCTTGAAGCCGGTGAACGCCACCGGGTGCTGCACGACGTAATCCTTGTACGAGTCGAACTTGAGCCAGGCGGGACCCCAGCCGTCCATGTGGATCACGACCTGGACGCCCGCCTTCGGCTTGATGTTCTGCGCGTCCGGCAGCATGTCGGCGCGGAAGCGGTGCACCACGAGCACCTTGGGCGGCAGGTTCTTCTCGCGCACCAGCGTGTCGAGCGTGTCGATGACGTAGTTCACGTCGCTCGCCATCATCTGGCCGACCTTCACGCTCGGGCGGATGCCCGCGCGCGTGTGGTGCATGTGGAACTCGGGGTCGATCCCGAGGTGCACGTCCGGCCGCTCGAGATACTTGAGCAGCGGCGGCAGCTCCTGCTGCAGCGTGCTGTGGCCCGTCTGGACGTCGACGAAGAACAGCCCCTTACGGCTCTGGGCCCACCTGTACGCCTGCTCGATGATCTGCGGATTCTCGCGGCGGCGCCAGGCGCGGTCCGGGCCGGCGGATCCCTGCGCGACGACGGTGACGAGGTGGATCGCCGGAAGCACCGGGGTCGATGGATCCGCCTTCCGCCACATGGCGACGGTTTCGTCGAGCATCGAAAGCATCTGCTGCTCGGGATACTCGCCGAGCACGCCCATCTTCTTGGAGTTCGGGTTGCCGTAGTACGCGACGATGCGGTGCCCCGGGAGGAGCGCACCGGCGAGCGGCGCCGGGCCGGTCGGCCACGTCTCCATCGCCTTGCGGCCGGCGCGGATGGCGGCGTTGTACGAGATCGCGTCCCTCCGCGTGCGGCCCGGGCCGAGCTCGACCCTGGGCGCGGCGGGTCCGGGGGGAGACACGCGCGCGACCTGGCGACCCGCATCGCGGGTGGCATCCCGCGCTTCCGCCCTCGCGGTCGGTGTCCAGCCCGGGCTCGCGAGGACCATCAGGCTCGCCACGAGGAGGAACGGAGCGGATCGCGACATGACCACGCTCTGTGCATAGCAGAGCGCGCCGCGGACGTCGCAACGAAAAATGCAGCGCGCCGAACTCTTCGCGCTAGCCCTGCAGGCGGTCCACCAGCGCGCGCGCCCAGGCCATGCGCGCCGCCGGCATCACGAGCTTCTCCGCGAACGGCTCGCCGAACGGCCGCGTGGCGTCGATGCCGAGCTTCGCGGTGACGCCGCGCTCGTCGGCGCTCGGGTCGAGCATGGCGCCGAGACTGCCCGCGATGACGACGAGGTCGCGGTCCGCCTGCATCCGCGTGGCCACCGCCCACAGCACCTCGGACTCGTCGAAGACGTCGATGTCGTCGTCCACCACGATCACCAGCTTCAGGTAGTGATCGACGCCGAGCACGATCGGGATGACGTGCTTGGCCTCGCCGGGCCGGCCCTGCCTGATCGCGACGTACGCGGTGAACGACGACGTGCCCGACAGGGGCACGTGCACGCCGGTGACGTTGGGGATGACCCGGGCCAGCGCGTTGGTGATCTCCGCTTCGCGAATGAGCCCGAGCGTGGTGATGTGGTCGCCCGCGCGCCCGGAGCCGATCGACTGGAACCACGGCCGCTCGCGCATCGTGATCGCCTTCGCCTCGAACACGTGCTGCGTGCTGCGCCGCGAGAAATAGCCGGTGAACTCCCCGAACGGCCCTTCGGGCTCGCGCACGCCGGGAAGGATCTCGCCCTCGATGACGATCTCCGCGGTGGCGGGCACGTGGAGGTCGGCGGTGAGACAGGGCGCGACCTGCATCGGCTCGCCGAACAGTCCGCCGATGACCTCGAACTTGCCGACGTCGGCCGGCGGATACGAGAGCGACCCCATCGACACGAGCGGATGCAGCCCGAGGACGACCGCGCACGGCAGCGGCCGGCCCTGCGCTTCGGCGCGACGCTGGTACTCGAACATGCGCCGGCGCGAGTGCAGGCTCACGCCCATCTTCGTCGGGCCCTTGACCTGGAAGCGGTGGTAGCCCTCGGTCTCGACGCCCGTGTCGGGATCGCGGGCGACCAGCATGCCCGCGGTGAGATAGCGGCCCGCGTCGCCGGGAAAGTATTCCGGGATCGGGAGCGCGCCGAGGTCCACGTCGCCGCCGCGGAGCACGCGCGCGCGGAACGGCGGATCGGGAACGACCACGGGCTTGACGTACTCCGTGATGCGCCGCGCGTATTCGGCGGCGAGCCCGCGCTCCGTCGTCCCCAGCGCGAAGGCGAGCGCCCGCCGGCTGGCCACGACGTTGGCGATGATCGGGATGTCGGAGGCGCCGACTCTCTCGAAGAGCAGAATCGGGTAGCGACGGCGCCGCTCGTACTCCAGCACGACCGCCATGACGTCGTGCTCGAGCGAGACGGCGTCGGGAACGCGCACGACTTCGGCGGGGGCGGCGGCCTCGTAGGCGGCGACGAAGTGACGGAGGCTCTGGCGGTCCATGACCCGGATGCTATCAGCGCTCGCGGCGCGCCCGCACGACCTGTCGCGCGACCACCGTGAGGAGCAGCGCCAGGCCCGCGAGATCCGTGTAGACCTCGGGCACGATCAGGATCGGCGCGGCGACGAAGAGCAGGGCCCGCTCGACCCGCGTCGTCCGCGCCGCGAGGAAGCCGACGACCGCGCCGGCCATCGCGACCGCCCCGCACGCCGCGGTGAGCGTCGTGCCGATGATCTGCATGGTGCTGCCGGCCATGATGAGGCCCTGGTTGTAGACGAAGCCGTACGCCACGATGAACGACGGCAGGCTCAACGCGAACGCGACCCAGCCCGTCTCCCACACCGTGGCGCCGCTCAGTCCGGCCGCCGCGTACGCGGCCAGCGCCACCGGCGGCGTCACCATCGAGAGGCACGCGAAGTAGAAGACGAAGAGGTGCGCGGCCATCGGCGGGATGCCGAGGTTCACGAGCGCGGGCGCCATGAGCACCGCCGTCAGGATGTACGCCGAGGTCGTCGGCATGCCCATGCCGAGCACGATGCACACGCCCATCGCGAGCAACAGCGTGGGGAGGAGGTGCCCGCCGGACAGCGCGAGCAGCAACGTCGTGATCTTGAGGCCGAGGCCGGTCTGCACGATGGTGCCGATGATGATGCCGGCCGCCGCGCACGGCACCGCGACCGTCAGGCTCTTCTCGGCGCCGTCGCGCAGCGCGACCAGCGCCTCCCGCCAGCCCATGCGCGTGGCGTGCGTGATCCAGCTGATGACGATCGCGAGCCCCCCGGCCCGCAGCGCCGCCGTCGTGGGCGAGTAGCCGTCGAGGATCTGCCAGACGAGGTAGAGGAGCGGAATGAGCAGGTGCAGGCGGCGCCACATCCCGCGGCGGACCGTCCGCATCTCCTCGGCGGTGATCGTCTGCAGGTCGTCGCGGACCGCCACGAGGTGCACCGCCGCGAAGACGGAGAGGTAGTAGAGCGCGGCCGGGATGATCGCCGCCTTGACCACCGTGAGGTAGGGCACGCCCATCATCTCGGCCATCACGAACGCGGCGGCGCCCATGACGGGCGGCATGATCTGCCCTCCCGTCGACGCGACCGCCTCCACGGCGCCCGCGAAGCGCGGCGTATACCCGACGCGCTTCATGAGCGGAATGGTGAAGACGCCGCTGCCCACGACGTTCGCGACCGCGCTGCCGTTGATCGTGCCGAACAGGCTGCTCGCGACCACCGCGATCTTCGCCGGCCCGCCCCGGAACGACCCGCCGACCGTCGTGGCGAGGTCGATGAACAGGCGGCCGCCCCCCGACGCTTCGAGCACCGCGGAGAAGAGGACGAAATAGAAGACGACTTCCGCGGAGACGGCCGTGGGGACGCCCAGCAGCCCTTCGGGCGTCAGGAAGTTCACCTCGACGAACGTCGCGAGCGGGATGCCGCGGTGGCCGAGCGCCCCCGGAATCCACGGGCCGAGGAACCCGTACGCGATGAAGACGAGCGTCACGAGCGTGAGCGCGACGCCGAGGATGCGGCGGGTGACCTCCAGCACGAGCACGACGAGCCCGAGGCCGAAGACGTAGTCGAGCGGCGCCACGTCGTCGACGAACGGGATCCGCGTCACGATCCGCTCGTAGTCGACGAGCATGTAGATCGCCGACCCGCCGGCGATGACGAGCGCGGCGACCGAGAAGACGCCGAACCGGCCCGCCCGCGTCGCCTCGTGACCGGCCCGCACGTGCAGCGCGGCGAGCGCCAGCGCGAACGCCACGTGCACCATGCGGAACTTCAGCGGCTCGATGAGGGCGAAGGCGCCGGCGTAGATCTGGAAGAGCGACCACGCGACGGCGATGGCGCCCGCCAGCCAGGCGGCGGCGCGCAGCATGGCGGACGCCCTCATCGGTCGGTTACTTCATCCAGCCCTGCTCGCGGTAGTACTTCTCGGCCCCGGGGTGCAGCGGCAGGCCGACCAGCTCGGGCTTCCACGCGACCTTCGGGTCGAACTGCGAGAGCCCCTTGTGCGCGGCGACGAGCTGGTCCTTGCCCTCGGCGATCGATTTCGTCACGAGGTAGACGAGGTCGGCCGGCACGTCCTGCCGCGTGATGAAGACGGTCGGGAATCCGACGACGGGCAGCTCGGCCGCCAGGCCGCGGAACATCCCCGCCGGCAGCGTCTGCGGCTCGTAGTTGAACTTCTCCCGCATGGTCCCGACGACGTCGGCCGGGATGGGCAGGAACTTCATCTCGTTCTGGAGCGCGATCTCCGTGATCGACGGATGCGCGGGCGTGATCACCGCGATCACCGTGTTCATCCGGCCGTCCTTGACGGCGGCCGTGATCGTCGGGTAGTTCGTGTGCGCGACGCTGCCGCCGGCCTTCCGGATGTCGTCGTAGGTGAGGCCGAGCGCCTCGAGCAGGTTGCGGGACCCGTACTCGCCCGCGCTGCCGACGGCGAGGGTGCCGAGGCTGACCTTGCCGCGCTTTTCTTTCAAGTCGGCCAGCGACTGGATGCCGGCGTCGGCGCGGACGAGGACGGCCAGATAGTAGGTGTCCATGCCGCCGGCGACGCCGCGCAGCATGTCGAGCTTCTGGTCGTACGCGTGCTTGCCCTGGGCCGCCCACTGGTTGGTGAGCGAGAAGCTGAACGCGAAGTCCGCCTTCTTCTGGGCGAGGAGCTTGGCGTTCCCGATGCCGCCCGACTGCGGCAGCACGTCGATCTTCGAGCCCTGGGGGAGCTTGGGCCGGAGCAGCTCGGCGATGGCCGCGCCGTAGACGTACCACGCCGTGCCCGGGCTCAGCGAGGCGATCGTGATCTGCGTGGGCGACTGCGCGCGGCCGAGTGTCGGAAGCGCCACCGCGAGCGCGATGACGAGGACGACCGGAAGGAGCGTGGATCGGAGCGAGATCCGCATGAACAGTTCCCTCCTTGGGCGTGGGACGGCTGGCGCAACCATCGGGCCATCCTCGCGCGCTGTCAAGGCGCGGGGCGCGCGCGCCGTCGCGGGGCCCAGGCTGTTTAGATCGTCACAGCGGTAGCCCCGGGACAACCTTCTTCGCGCACGCCTCATCGAGCCCGAAAAATCGCACCACGTTGCGGACGATCCCAAGCTTCACTTCGAACTTGCCGTGTCCGCCGTTCGGGAAGTCCTGATAGACGCGCCCGTTGTAGTGGATGAAGTAGCGGTGGGTCTTGTCCTCGAACCATGAGCCCTTCGCACAGCGGCGCATCATCGCACGCACCTTCTGAAAGGCCACGGTGCCGTGCGACGTCAACGCGCGCCGGCGGTCTAGGCTGCCTTCGCGAGCTGGGGCTGCTGCTTGTCGAACGTCAGCGGCTGCCGGGAGCCCTTCGCGCCGAGCACCGTCACCTTGATCGAGGGCGGGATGTCGGCGTTCTCGATCGGCAGGTTCGCCTTCACCTTACCCGCGCGGACCTGCTTCGAGGCCTCGATCCAGTCCTTCAGGTTCGGCTCGTTCGTCGCGTCGAGGAAGCGTTTGGTCGACCGCCTGAACGCCGCCGTCGTGGTCGCCTTGTTGGCGAGCGCGACGAGGATCTCGGTGTATGCCTTCCGGAAGGCCGCGAGGGCCTCGGTGCTGTTCGACCCGCTCTGCGCGACGTCGCCCGGATTCACGCCGTAGAACCACCAGCCCTCGTCTTCCTGGACGGCGAGCACGCGGCCGCGCGTGGCGACCTCGACGAGGGAGCCGCGGACGGTCACGGTGTCCGTGAACGTGAAAAACAGCGGGTACGTCGTCGTCATGGTCCCCTGCGGCTCGCGATCGTGAACGGTTGGTGGTGCCCGTGACTCATTACTTGGGCCCGAATCCTAGCACGCGCCGAGGCCAGTCAAGTCAACCCTTCCCAGCCATCATATCGGACGCCCGGTAGCCCCGCATGAGGGGGCGCTGCCACAGCACCCGGCTCGCGGCGTACCAATGCAACGAGCCGCGACGAGGGTGCGATTCGTGCGCGCGGCTCCGCGCGAGCGGGTGCCGAAGCGATGCTCGGCACCCGCTCGCCCTCACAACGTTGGTGTCACGATTCGAGGGGATCGCCGCCTATGGGGCCGCCGCCTGAGCCGTCACCGCCACACGACGGCGTGATCGTCACCGCGGCGCACGCTTTCTTGTTCGCATTCCCGTTGGCGCCCGGCTGGATCGCGCAGACCTCGACCACCGTCGCGCCGCTGCCCGCGACCGTGACCTCGATCGCTTCCTCCGCCGTCTTCGTGCGGCCGGTGTGCGTCCACGTCTCGATCGCCCCGAGCGCCGTGAACGTCAGCCCGCCGTCCGCCGACGCCAAGAGCGAGGCCGGAGCCGCCGACGCCGTCGACGTGATCCCGGCGTGCACGGTCGCCGTCGCCTGCGTCGTGCTGACGCAGGCGGGCGCGTCGGTGTCGAGCACGACGGCCAGGCTCGTGCCGTTGGACGCGTGCGCCACGCCCCCCGCGAGCAGCAGCGCGATGACCCACAAGAACGTGATCTTCATGGCGTATCCTCCCTGGTGAGCAGGTCGTTGATGACGGGGGCGACGCCGGCGACGCCCTCGAACCGGACCTTGACGCCGCTCGAGACGCGCTCGACGACGCCGGTGATCGCGCCGGACGGCTCGCGCGAGATGCGGACGACGAACGAGATCGTCTTCGCCCCGTGTCGCCTCTCCATGGCGGGGCATTCAACGCGCTCGGCGTGAACGCGGCCGTGAAAAAGTCGTAAAAAAGCGGAGGCAGTAACCGTAGAGTCCGTCGGGGTATGTCGCAGGTCGTCCTGAAGCTTTTCGGGGGGTTCGAGCTCGCCGGCGGTCGCCCGGCCACGCTGTCCAAGAAGGCGCAGGCGCTCGCCGCCTACCTGGCCCTGGGGCCCGGAGCGCCGTCCCGCCGGGGCGATCTCGCCGCCCTGCTGTGGGGCGACACCGCCGAGGAGCAGGCACGCGCCAGCCTGCGGCAGGCGCTCTCCGCGCTGCGCCGCGCGCTCGGCCCCGCGGCCCTGACGATCGACACGGTCGCCGTCGCGCTCGACCGCGCCGTGGTCGCCGTCGATGCGCTCGCCTTCCGCGCGCTGCTCGCGGAGGGCACGACGTCCGCGCTCGAGAAGGCGGTGAGCCTGTACGGCGGCGAGCTCCTGCAGGGCCTTCGTGTCAACGAGGCGCCGTTCGAGGACTGGCTCGTGGCCGAGCGCGAGCGCTTTCGCGAGCAGACGCTCGACGCGCTCGGCCGGCTCCTCGACGCGGCCGTCGCGAGCGGCGCCGTCGACAACGCGGTCGCGCTCGCGGGGCGCCTGCTCGCGATCGAGCCCGCGCACGAGCCGACCCATCGCGTGCTCATGCGGCTGCACGCGGCGCGCGGCCAGGCGCCGGCCGCGCGCCGCCAGTACCAGCGATGCGTGGACATGCTGCAGCGCGAGCTCGGCGTCGAGCCGGAGCGAGAGACGAAAGAGCTCTACCAGGCGCTCGTCCGGGCGCGCGCGGAGCCGGCGCCGCAGACGGTGTCGATCGCGGTCGCGACGTCGTCCGCGACCGCGTCGTTCGTCGGGCGCGCCGCCGAGCAGCGATGCGTCGGCGAGGCCCTCGCCCGCGCGCTCGAGGGCGTCGCCGGCGTGGTGGCGATCGTCGGGGAAGCCGGCATCGGCAAGAGCCGCCTCGTCGCCCGGGTCACCGACCCGATCATCGCGCGCGGCGCCCGCGTGCTGATCGGGCAGGCCTACGCCGCCGAGCAGATCTTGCCGTGCGGACCGTGGTTCGGCGCATTCCGGAACGCCGGCCTCGTGGTTCCGGAAGGCACGGACCCGGCGCGGCTGGTCGACTCCATCGTGCGGGCGGTCGACGAGCTCACGCAGACGCAGCCGCTCGCGCTCATCCTCGAAGACCTCCACTGGGCGGACGAGCTGAGCCAGCGGGTCCTCGCGGTCGTCGCACGGCGCCTCGCGCACCGCAAGCTGCTCATCGTCGTCACCGTCCGCGACGACGAGCTCGACGACCGTCCCCTGCTCCGCACGTGGCTCGGCGAGCTCGACCGCGAGCAGCGCCTCACACGCGTGACGCTGGGCCCGCTGGCGCGGGCGGACATCGGCGACCTCGTCCGCGGCCTCGGCCGCTTGGACGGCCCGCGTGACGTGCACGAGACGATCGCGCAGGTGTGGGCCGCGAGCGAAGGCCATCCGCTCATCGCGGTCGAGACGCTGCGCGCGATGGAGGCCGGCTCGTTCACCGCGACGGGGCACGGACGCGCGACGCCCGAGCGCGTGGCCAGCCTGATCGCGACGCGCGTCGAGCGCCTGAGCGAGCGCGCACGCGACGTGCTCACGGCCGCGAGCGTCGTGGGCCGCGACTTCGACTTCGAGCTCGTCCGCGAGGCCGCGGCGGCCGGCGAGGCGGAGGCGGCCGCCGGGATCGAGGAGCTCGTCCGCCGCCGCCTCGTGCGCGCGGCGGGGGATCGCTTCGAGTTCGCGCACGATCGCATCCGCGAGGTCGTGTACGACGGCCTGCTGACGCCGCGCCGACGCCTGCTCCACCGCCGGGTGGCCGAGGCGCTCGAGACACGGCACGCCGCTGACGTCGCGTCCCACCAGGCGGCGCTCGGCATGCACTTCAACGCCGCGGAGGCGTGGGCCAAGGCCGTGCGATACCTGCGCGGCGCGGGCGAGTGGGCCCTGGCGCGCACGGCGAATCGGGAAGCGGCGGCCTGCTTCGAGCAGGCGGTCGCCGCGTCCCGACGCCAGCCGGATATCGGCCTCGCGGAGGGGATCGATCTTCGCCTCGACCTGATCCGAGCGCTCCTGCGCCTCGGACTGCGGCCGCGGGCGACGCCGCACCTCGACGAGGCGCGACGCCTCGCCGCGGAGCTGGGCGATCCCTTACGCGAAGGGCGAATCGCCGCCTTCGGCGCGTTCGAGGCGCTGGTGAAGGAGCCCGCGGCCGAGATCCGCCGCCGCGCGGAGCAGACGCGCGCGCTGGGCGAGCGCGCGGGCGACCCGACGGTGACCACGATCGGCACGCTCGCGCTCGGGTACGGGGCGCTGCAGGCCGGCGCGTACCGGGAGGCGTGCGCGATCCTCGGCGGCCTCGTCGCCACCATGGACGACACGCCGCACGACCGTGCCGCGGCGCAGGTGCTGCCGTACGCGGGCGCGCGCATGCGCCTGGGCGAAGCGCTCCTCCAGCTCGGCGACTTCACCACGGCGGTGGCGTACCAGCGCGAGGCGATCGCGTGGGCGCAGCGTGTGGGCCACGGGTACACGGAGGCCGTCGGCCGGCTCACGTACACGGACACGTTGTTGCTCGCCGGCGATCCGTCCGCGCGTGAGGAGCTCGACCGCGCCGTCGCGTTCGCACGTGAGCGCGAGGCGATGTGGACGCTTACGATGCTCCAGGCCAACGTCGCCTGGCTCACCGCGCTCGAGGGCCGGCCGGCGGAGGCCGTCTCGGTGGCGCGAGCAGCAGTGGCGGACTTCGAGCACCGTGGGTCCGAGTTCCTCCGCTCCGCGCTCTCGATCCGCTGCGCCGAGACGCTGTTGCGCGGGGGCGAGATCTCCGAAGCGCGAACGCTCGCGGCGCAGGCCGTCGCCGCGTCCCGGAGCCGGACCGAGCGCGGCCTCGAAGCCTGGGGGCTCCGACTCCAGGCGGAGATCGCACGTCGCACGGGCGATCTCGATGCCGCGGACGCCACGTACCGTGCGGCGCTGGCGCAGGCGACGGCGCTCGAGATGCGTCCGCTGGTGGCGCTGTGTCATGCGGGGCTGACGGCGCTGTATGAGGCGAGCGGCAAGGGCGATGACGGCGCGCGGCGCCTCTGAGCGGAGAAGCGCCGTGGACGCTCGAAGAGCCGATCGATTTAGTGGCCCCAACGGGGTTCGAACCCGTGTTTGAGTCGCGACCACGTTTTCGCTAGAGATCGTCGCAGGTTACGCGCTGTTTAGTTCCGAGAAAATCGACGGGACTGAAACACGCAGCCGTTCATCCGCGACGAAGGTAGAGGACGAGACCGCGCATGTCGCCGCGATACGGCTTCAAGGCTTGGACTATCGCATCCGTGATCGCCTGGAACTCGTCTCCGCGAAAGCTCGAAGGGACCAAGACGATCCCGGTATGCTCGGTATTCGTCGCAACGGCTTCGTGGGCAAGCGCCATGAAATCCACCACGTTGGCGGTCACGATCGCCCGTTCTTCTCGTGCGGCGTAAACGAGTTGAGCCCGGTCGTCCAACTGGACGTTACCGACCTCTTGGGCCGTGGTCGCGTCTATGCCCTGCTTTCGAAGTAGCGCGGCAATGACAGGAGACAGATCCTCATCGAGGTAGACCTTCACCGAGTGAAACGCACCAGCCCCGGATACTGCCGCTCGATGCTCTCAGGCGTCAACGCGGCGTTCGCATCGATCCTGGCCTGGACGTCGTCACGATAGCGCGAGTAGTACATGAGCGCCGCCGTCACTTGAGCTTGCGATAGTTGTGGAAAGGCCTTTCGAATCCTGCCGGCATCCTGGTCTCTGCTGAAGTCACGGACGACTTCCCATACCCCCAAGCCGGTCCCACCGATCTTCGCCGTCCGTCCGCTCGCTTCATCAGCAAAGTAAATGCCCGGACAGTGCCGCATTCGGAGCGCTTCCTCGAGAAGTTCCTGCGCCACATCTGCAACCGATCGGCGTGTGCGTACAGCCGTCGTCTCAAGATCCTTGCGCAACGACCGACGCAGCCGCATGGTCGTCAACACCCTCGGCTCCTGACCACGCGGCGTGACCTCCTTGCGGTTCGCAGTACCTCGGCTTCGGGAGACTGCGTTACGGCCGCGCGCTGAGCGAGGGCGACTCATGCCTGTACCCTACCCTGTAGGCGGTGTGATTACAACGGCATACATGGAAGGTTGAGGGTTCCGGCGCGCCGCTTTCGTCGTCACCGGGCTTCTCGGTCACGAAGGGATGAAACATCAACGAAATCGAATTCGTGGCCCCAACGGGTCCCGCACGCTGTTGACCTTGCCGTTCCGGGGGATCGTCGTTGCGGCCTGACGTCGAGGTCGCGTCCGGCGCCGAGAAGGCCCCCAGCGGCCCGGAAACGGCTCCCGGGAGCGTGCCGCGGCTCTCCAACGGCATGATCGTCAAGGGCTTCTCCCTGAACCCTGTGGGCCGTCCTAAGGGCCTCAAGGAACGCGGCCGGCGCCGGCACCCCAAGCAGCTCCTTCAGCGGCTCTTCGAGGACGAGCGGAGCGGCATCGTGGCCGTCCGGGCGACGTTCGCGGCGATGCTGCGCGACCGCAGGCAACGGGGGGCAGCGATCAAGCTCATCGCGCGCCACACCCCTCACCTGCTCGTGCGGGCGATCGACCAGCACTTCCACAGTTCCCCGGTAGATCAGGTGGATAACAGGACCGCGGCGGCGCCGCGCGACAACGCCGATCCCCAACGGGCGTAGGAGGCGACATGGCGTTCGAAGACGAGCTCCGCGCGCTGCTCGAGGCGAACACGGTGCACCAGATCGGCGGCACGGACGGCATGGTACCGATCGGCTCGCTCGGCGACTACGATCCGGGGTTCCCGGCGGGGGAGTTCGGTGAGTACGTCTTCGACAGGGAACGAAACGAGGTCATTCACATCAGCGAGGCGATGCGCCGCGATCCGGGAGCGTTCTCGACGTCGGACATCCTCCGCGATCGCGCGGCGGGCATCGTCGACAACCGCGCGACCGTCACCGCCAGCCCGGGCCCGCCGGTGGACCGCGGCGGGCTGCTCGACACCATCAGGAACAACCGGGACTTGATCGGCCTCGCGCTCACGGGGGGCGCCGCGGCGCTCGGCCTCGCGACCGCCCTCGGCGGGATGACGCGCGACGGTAGCGGCGGCGGCACGCTCGGCCTGCCGAACGGGCGCACGCTCACCCTCTCGCCCCAGGAGGTGCAGCTCCTCGACATGGCCGTCACCCAGGCCAAGCAGCAGGCGGCGATCAGCGCCAAGACGAGCGCGGCCATGAGCGAGGCGATCGACGCGAACCCGACCGCGCTCAAGGACATCTACGGCAACTCGCTGGCGACGGCGGCGAGCCAGACCGGCGGGCAGCGGAATATGTCGGCCGTCTCGAACAACGTGCTGTTCAACGCGCTGCCGCCGGCGGGCAGCGCGGCCACGGCGGGGGCGCCCGTCACGCGCACGCTGAGCGAGCAGGAGCTCGCGCAGATCGCGAACGACCGGAACCACAACGACACGTACGGGCCCGAGCAACTGGCCCCTGCCGCCTACTACGAGAAGAAGTTCGGAGTGCCGGCGGCGGGGGCGGGCGGCGGCGCCGCCGCCGAGCTCATGCAGACGGACCTGATGAACGAGCGCGCGATGCAGGCCGCCCAGGGCAAGGCCGCGCTCAACCTCGACGACCTCGTGGACATCGAGCCCACGGACGCGCAGAAGGTGGGCACGCAGGTCGGCATGGCCGCGGACGCCGAGGCGCTCCGGCTCGCCCAGGGCGGCGCGCTCGACCCCTCGATGGAGGCGCTCCGCCCGCTCGGCGCCGCCGCGCGCGACACCGTGGGCCGGTACATCACGGGCGTCTCGGACGTTCCGGAGCTCTACGCCGACGAGAACGACATCCGCACGACGGCGAACGCGCGCCTCAAGGCGGGGCTCACGAGCGACGAGATCGCCAACCCGGCGATCCGCCGGCAGATCACCGAGCGGTACGAGGCGCTGCAGCGCCAGATGCTCCGCGACGTCGGGCCCGGGTGGGAAATGTCGACGCCGGGCCAGCGCGCGCTCAACGACTTCGAGACGTGGAAGGCGGAGGCCATCTACGGCTCGAACCTCGCGGACACCTCGGCCATGAGCGCGATCGCGCTCCCGCGCGCACAGTTCATCGAGGGCGTGCAGTCCGGGCGTGCGAGCGCGGCGGCGCCGCTGGTGACCGCGATCCCGAGCCTCCTGAACAACACGCGGATCGGCAACCTGAACGCCTACGCGGGCGTCGGCACCTCGGCGCGCGCCTTCGACGAGGGCGTGCGGCAGAACAATTTCGCCCGCAACGCCGCCGTGGCCGGCGACACCGGCCGCGCCACCTCGCGCGTGGGACAGATCTTCAGCGTGGGGCAGGCGGGCGCGCCGTCCTCGGCGAGCGGGGTGGCGACGATCACGGGCCAGAACCCCGGGAGCCTCGCGCTCGGCGCGATGGGCAACCTCTCGAGCATCGCGAACTTCCAGGAGGGCACGGCGAACCAGAACGCGATCACCGCCGCGCTCCTCGAGGCGCAGCGCCGCAACTCGATGATGAGCGGCGGCGGGCAGCTCATCGGGCAGGCCGTGTCGCCGTTCGTCTCCGCGGCGGCGAGGAGCTTGTTCGTGTGACCCCCGGCGTCATGGACACCGGCGCGTGAGTGGAGAAGGGCCCGCACCACGCTTCGTCCGGATCCCCGCGTGGCTGGATGATCCGTGGATGCTGCCGTGGCTGCGGGTACACCTTGTCGCCCGACAACTCGCGGACCAACCGCCGCACGATCCGAAGGTGCGAGCCGCGCTCGACCACGCGGCGCTCCTGCGGGACGCCATGCTGCGCGGGCGCTGGCTCAACTAGCGGGGTGCTAGGGCCGCGAACAGGCGCGGCAGCGGGCAGCGGGGCGCTCGAGCACACCGTCGCGGCGCCGTGAAGGAGGCGGCCGTCATCCGGCCGGCTGGTCGCGGTCTAGGACCCGCGGTCTGGGTCCCGCGCCGCTCACCGCGAGAAGCGGCCCGCGGGGCGCACCCCCCGCATCGCGCCAGCGCAGGCCGCCGCAACGGCCGCCCGATACTTCGCCGGGTCTGGCCACATGCGGGCCGCGTCGGTGTCGTAGCTCGACCCGACGACGGAGCGGCATGGAAAGCCTGCCCGCTGCGCGTAGTACATACCAAGCTCATCGGCCTCGAGCTCGAACGCAGGAACGCGTTCGCCTGTCGCCTCGTGATCCAGGGTGACGTGCGCCAGCTCATGGCCCAGCACGGTCGCGAGGGGCACGGCGCCGTGCCGAAGCAGCTCAGGCAGCGCGGCGGCATTCACGACGACGAGAGCAACGCTTCCGCGCCGGCAAACTCCAGCGACGTGGTGACGTTCTCGCCACGGCCGCTCCACGGCGACCACCTCGAGCTTCACCGCGGGTACGTCGGTGTAACGGGCGCGCGGCAGGTCCGGCCGCGCGACGGCGGCCACCAGGTCGAACACCCGGCGGAGATCGGCGTCGTGCGCGGTGACGACCGGGCGCAGGTCCACGCCGCAGACGGGCCCGGACCACACCGGGTGCGCCGCGCGCGGCGTCGCGCATCCGACGAGGACGACGAGGAGGGCGAAGAGAGCGTGCGCCGGCGGCATGCTCAGCGGCCCCGACGCATCCGCAACTCGGCGCTGAGCGTTGCTGCCTGCTGCTCGCGCTCTTCCTCCGCACATCGGCCGGCGGTATCCCGCGCGAGCGCGACCTGTTCGGCCGCCTCGCGTCGCTTCGGGTCGGCCGCGAGGCCCGCAGGTCCCTTCGTCGGGCCGTCGAGCGCGTCGAGAGCATCGAGCGCTTCGACGGTGACGAGGCCGGGCTTGCTGCGACGTTCCGCCGCGACCGACTCGCGGCACCGCGCATAGGCCGCGCGCGCGTCGACGTAGCGCCGCGCGATGCGCTCCTCCGTGCTCGGCACGCCGCCGATGAGGAAGACGACGGTCGCCCCGACCACAGCGCCACCGCCGCCGACGAGCACGAGCCGCAGCACGCTACTCGACGTTGCGGCTGGTGCCGGACGCGTCGTCATCCTCCGCCGGCAGAAACGCCCACTCCTCCCGCATGAGCTCGCGCGCCTGGTCCGGGTTCAGCCCCGCCTCGGTCATCAGGCTGTGCGTCGCTTCGCTCGTCAGGAGCGCCGCCGCCTGCACCGACTCCTCGAACGTCCCCTCCGTCTTCAAGGCGCGGCTCATCCGCGGGCGATACGTCTCCCAGTGGTGCGCGATCTGCACCACCAGGGCGGCTGGGGCTTCGTGGAGCACGTGCGCTTCATCGGTCTGCGCTGTCGTGTCGGAGTCGCTCATCACCCGTCCGGTCGCGGGGGCCCCCCCGCGTTTCGCGTGCTCGCATGCCGCCCGCGTACCCGATGCCAGTGCAGGCGGTGCGTGGCGACGCGAAGCCTACCTCACTTCGCAGCGCCACGTGCGTCGCGCGCCTGCCCGCGCTACCAGTCGATGGGCGGCGGGCGACGCGCGCGCGGGCGCGGCGCCGCGACCGTGAGAGGAAGCCGCAACTGCGCGTTCACCGCGTCCACCTCGCGTACCACCAGGCGCGCCTCACGAAGCCACGGGATCGGCACGCAGCACACGAGGGTCTGGTAGCCGCCTCGGTCGGACGTCGCCGCCAACCGTGGCGGGAAACAGCGGAGGATGTCGGGCCACGCGGCGCGGAGCGCCGGCACGGCAAGCACGAACGCTCGATCGAGCGCGGGCACGAACGCGATGATCAGGTCCGCGATCGTGGCATGGACCCAGCCGTCGACCGCGCGCCGGCCATGGCGGACGACGGAGACGTGCTCGAGCGCAAGGTTCCCGGTACGTCCGGCCGCCTCGTCCGTCTTGAAGTCCACACGGTGGATGAGGCGGCCGTCGCGCCGATGGACGAAGAAGCGATCGACGCCCTGCCGCTCGTGGTCACGCGTCGCCTTCACGATGATGAACTCGGGCCCGAACACGGCGTCGAGCACGGCTTCGCCGCGGCGCCCGATCTCGAGCGTCTCCGCCCAAGACCGGGCGCTCGGCTGTGCCACCGTCTACGCCACGTCGAGCTCGAGCCGGAGCTCGACCGCCACATCACGCGCTTCCTGCGTGAGTTCGGCGAGCAGCCGGAGATCGTCGGGGCTCGGCGCGGTGCCGGCGTGCTCCATCCCACCGAGGACGTGCTGGATCGTGGCGATCTTCCGATCGAGGCGGGCGGCGAGCGCGGGCGCTACACTGGTCGTGCTCATCATCTTGCTCCTTCACGGGTTCGAGTGATGGGCCAGCCCCCGGCGCGTTCAGAGCGCGTGCGGGGGCACCTCGTCTACGCCGATAGGTATTACCCCGATCCGGAGGTCGCGTCTAGTCCGCGATGATGAAACTCGTCGCTGAAACCGACACGTGAAACCGATGGGTGACTCGCGGGATTGCGGGCCAGGCGGGAGGCGGGTTGTCCGTCGTCATGGCGAGAGGACGAGACATTGCCTCAGCCGGGCTTCCTATGCAACGAATGTGGCCGGGTCCCGCCCCGCGCGCCTCGCTGAAAAGCGAAGGCCCGCGGCGCTGGCAGGCGCGCGCGGGCCCAAGGAGACGTGGAATGCCGAGAGCATACTCCACGCAGCCCCCGCGCCGCAATGCATCCGCCAGCGCACCACCGAGTTCGCGGCGCTCCCCCGCCCAACAGACAGCGCGAGACGCACGTTACAGTTATCTCCGCTCCGACCTCGAAGACGCTCACGCGGCAGTGCTCGAGGAGCGACCCGGCTCTCTCGCCGAGCTCGTGACTACGCTGGTGCGCGTCTGCCGCGCTGACAGCCGCCTGCTCAAGCACCCGATCGCGCGGGAGTGGGTGCGGAATGCCCGCGCGTTCGGGGCGCGCAAGTTCCTCCGCCTGTTCCCGCGGCCGGCGCGAAAGGGCGTGAGGAGGCCGCTCACGAAGCGGCAGATCGACCTGGTCGCTGCCGTCGACGACCTCCGATGGGGGACACGGCTCGGGGAGTACAAGCCGCGCGGTGGCATGTCGCTGGTCGACTTGGTGAAGGCAATGCGAGGCGGCAACCTCGCGGGCCAGCTACCCAGGCCGCGCATGCCGCTTCGCAAGGTGTACGAGCGGCTCGCGAATCATCCTGATACGCGCGCGCTCGTCGCTGCCCGCCACGGAGGCGTGATGTCGTACGAGTACTTCTTCCGCCTGGTAGCTGACGGCGAGGCGGCAAAGGGTGAACAAGGCGGCGGCCAGCTCGGCACGCTGAGGGCCTGACCGGCGGCGCGCGAACCTTTAACCGAATCGTGTGATCTGCCTCCCGCGCGGGGGCACGCCCGGCTACAACGATCACGTGATTGGTTCGCTACTCAGCGTCTTCGAGGTGGCGCGGATACTCGGCCTCGCGCCGCGCACGCTCTACCGCCGGGACTGGCAGCGCCGCGCGCGCCTGGAGCCGGTCAAGGTGGGGCGTGCCGTTCGGTTTCGCGTCGACGACGTCGTGCGGCTGATTGCTCGACAACGGCACTGTGACGAGCCGCCCTCGATCGACGCCTCGGCCCGCGACTGGGCTCGACGCCACGGCATCGCCTGGCCCGAGAACGGCGCGGGAAGCGGATGAGCACGTCCACGGGCGCGACGGTCAACGCCGTGCTCAGCCGCATTCGCGATGCCTCGACGCGCCGCGCCGAGGACAACGTGGCGGCGCCCGCGCTGACGTGCTCCTTGTGCGACGCGCCCGCAGTCCGACACGGCTTCTGCGAGTCGCACGACGCCGCGGTCAGGGAGAGCGAGCGGCGCGCACGCCTGGAGAAGATGCGGCACCGGCGCTCGGACTGGCTCGAAGCCATCGGGGTGCCGCCGCTCCTCCGAAGCGCGACGTTCGCGACGTCAACCGCGACGGCCGCCATCGAGATCGTGCGCACGTTCGTGGCCAACGACGGCGTCAAGCGCGGGCGCCTGGTGGGTCTTTGCGGCCCTACCGGCGTCGGCAAGTCATGGAGCGTGGCCGCGCTCGTCGACGAGTTGCTCTTCAATGCGGGCGAGGCGCAGCGGTGGATGCTGTGCTCGACACTGCTGCGCGATCTCGACGACTACAAGCGCCGCGATGCGGCCATGGGGCGCGCCTGCTCCGGTAAGCTGCTCGTGCTCGACGACTTTCAGGCGCCGGGCTCGCCCGCCGTCGCGACGATGGTCGAGGAGATCCTCATTCGGCGCGAGCAAGACAGGCTGGCGCTCGCCTTCACCTCGAACCTAACCCGCCAGGCGCTCGAGGCCACGCTCCCCGATCGCGTGCTCGATCGGTTCCGCGCGTGGGGCGAGGTTCACGAGGTGCGCGGCAAGAGCATGCGCGGCCGATGAACGCGAGGGTGAACGTCTCCGTCGAGCAGCTCTCCCGGGAGACGGCGTGCAGCGAGCGCGCGGTCAGGCGAGCGATTCGCGCGCTCGCCGCGCGCGGCATCCTCTCCCGAATCGGGCCCGACCGGTTCCTCATCCACGTCGCCGCGGTCGCCACGATGCCGAAGGTCCGAACCAGTGCGTAGAGGGCTGCATCACGTCGGGCTGTCCGTGATGAAGTTGGCTGTCCGCGTCGAAGGACTGACGCACATCGAGCGTCTCGTGCTGGCAGCCATCGCCTCCCATGCCGACGACACCGGGCGCGCATTTCCGGGGGAGGCGCTGCTCTCGGCCGAGACGTGTCTGAGCGCCCGGAGCGTTCGGAACGGCGTGCGCGGGCTTGAAGGCCGGGGCGTCGTGAAGGTGAACCGCCGTGGCCGGCAGCAGTCGAACGAGTACGCCGTCCAACTCGACATCCTCAAGGCGCTCCCCTGGGTCACGGTGGTCGGCACCACGCACCGGCCGGTGACCGGCACCACAGACCAAGTGAGCGGCACGCCGTGCCGGTCACAAGAGGATGACCGACCGGCACCAGATGCCGGAGTGATCGGCACCACACGTCAAAGTGAGCGGCACGTGGTGCCTCCTAAGGGCTCAAGAAGGGCTCAAGGAAGGGCATACAACAACGGCGGCGCTCGCGCGCCGGCGGACACGTGGCTCGATCTCTTGAACCGCGAAGCTCAGACCCACTTCAGGAACACCGACTCGAACCTCCGCCCGATCCGCGGCCGTATCGGTGAAGGCCACACGATCGAGGAAGCCGAGCGCGTGGTGAAGGCGAAGGTGTCCGACTGGCGGGGCACCGACTACGCCAGGTACCTACGGCCGGTGACGATCTTCGGCCCCAAGTTCGACTCGTACTTACAGGCCGCAGCGAAGAACGGTCACGATCCGAAGCGCGTGAACGCGGTATGGGAGGCGATGGACGCGGCGGATGCCGCCCGGGCAGAACTGCCACAGAACCATCACCTGGCGGGCGGGCCGAGACATGCCCGGTAGAGGCCGCCCCTTCGTGAAGGGCCAGCACGCGCACCCGCGCGGCCGGCCGTCGCCGGCGCACCGCGAGCCCGCGCCGAGCGCGCTGCCCGACGTTCTTGTTGAGCGGCTCTCCGACATCCTCGCCGCCGCGCTGGTCGCCGACCTGCGGGAGCGCGCGGCGTTGACACCAGGCACCGCGCCGTCCCATGCTCCGGGACGTTACCCATGACGGCCGCGGCGATCTACGCGAGGAAGTCGACCGCGCAAGCCACCAGCGACGACGCGAAGTCGGTCACGCGCCAGGTCGAGCGCGCCACGGCGTACGCCGTCGCGAAGGGATGGACCGTCGATCCTGGCCACGTGTTCGTCGACGACGCCGCGAGCGGCGCGGATTTCGAGCGCCGTCCCGCGTTCCTCCGCCTCATGAACACGCTGCAGCCGCGCGCGCCGTTCCAGGCGCTCGTCATGAGCGAGGAGTCCCGGCTCGGGCGCGAGCAGATTGAGGTCGCGTACGCCTTGAAGCAGCTCTCGCAGGCCGGCGTGCGGGTGTGGCTCTACCTCGAGGACCGCGAGCGGACGCTCGAGACGCCCACCGACAAGCTCCTCATGTCGGTCGCAGCGTTCGCCGACGAGCTCGAGCGCGAGCGCGCGCGCCAGCGCACCCACGACGCGCTCGATCGCAAAGCCCGCGCGGGCCACGTCGCCGGCGGGCGGGTATTCGGTTACGACAACCGGGTGGTCACGGTGGCCGGGCCCGATGGGAGCCTCCGTCGATCCCATGTCGAGCGCGTCATCAACGACTCCGAGGCCGCGGTCGTGGTGCGCATCTTCGAGCTCGCGGCGGCCGGTCGCGGCCTACGCACCATCGCGCACGAGCTGAACGGCGGCCGCGCCCCGGCGCCCCTTCCCCGTCGAGGCGGTCGTTCGCGATCCTGGGCGCCGTCGAGCATCCGCGAGGTGCTGCACCGGGCGCTCTACCGCGGTGTCATCGAGTGGGGGAAGACGCAGAAGCGCGACCGCTGGGGGCGCCGGCGCGAGGTGCTGCGCCCCGATGCCGAGTGGGTTCGCCTGCCCGCGCCGGAGCTTCGCATCGTGTCGGACCCCCTGTGGGACGCTGCGCACGAGCGCCTCTCCGCCTCGCGGGCGACGTACCTGGCGCGGACCGCCGGCGCCGTGCACGGGCGCCCCGTGGCGTCGCGGCGCAGCAAGTACGTTCTGCCTGGCCTGGCCGCGTGCTCGGTCTGCGGTGGCGGGCTCATCGTTCGGTCGCGCGCTTCCGCCGACGATCGGCGGTACGTCTACGGCTGCCACTACCACCACGCGCGCGGCACGTCGGTGTGCGCGAACCATCTCCTCGCGCCGATGGCGGTGACGGACCGCGCGGTGATCGAAGCGCTCGAGACGGAGATCCTCGACGTGCGCGTGGTGGCACGCACGATCGAGAAGGCCGCCGCGTTGATGGCGGAGCCGACTCGTGACCGGGAAGCACGGCATCGCGCGCTGGTGGACCGCCTTGGCGTCGTCACCGCCGAGGTCGCACGCTTCACGACGGCGGTGGGCGCCGGCGGCGGCGACCTGATGCCGCTGCTCAAGGCGCTCCGCGAGCGCGAGGAAGAGCGGGAGCGCGTCGAAGCGGAGCTCTCGTCGCTCGCCGGCGCCGCCGACGTGGCCGCGCTCGACACGCGCCGGATGCGCCGCACGCTCGCAGCTTCGCTGAATGACTGGCGCGGGATCCTCGAGCGGCAGGCGGATCACGCGCGCGAAGCGCTGCGCGTGCTCCTGGAAGGTCGGATCGCGTTCACGCCCGACGCGAGCGCCGGCCGCTACAGCTTCGAGGGCCGCGTCGTGGTCGGGCGACTTATCAGCGGCGCGATCGAGGCGGGTACGTTCAACAGCGGTGGTGGCCCCAACGGGGTTCGAACCCGTGTTTCAGCCTTGAGAGGGCCGTGTCCTAGACCACTAGACGATGGGGCCGAGCCGACCGCGCGAGGGATTTGGCTGGGGGAGGAGGATTCGAACCCCCGCTACCAGGGCCAGAACCTGGTGTCCTACCCCTAGACGATCCCCCACCAAAACCGACAGCGAGATTAATTTACCACACGCCGCGCGAGCTACTTGACGTGTGTCTTCAGCGACCGGGCCGGCTTGAACCGCGGCACCTTCGCGGACGGGATCGCGATCTCCTTGCCCGTCCGCGGGTTGCGGCCGTTGCGCGCGGCGCGCTTGCCCACGCAGAACGTGCCGAAGCCGCTGATCGTCACCCGCTTGCCCTTCCGGAGCGACTCGAAGACCGAGCCGACGAACGCGTTCATCGCTTTCTCGGCGGAGCTCTTGGAGGACCCGGCCGCCTTGGCCATCTGCGCGACGAGCTCGGCCTTGGTCATGAGGGACCTTACTTCTACGCGCGCGACGGCGACGCTGTCAACGTCGCGATGGACCGGACCGCCTCGAGGAACGCCCCCGCGCTGAACGGCTTCTCGAGGACGGGCACGCGCGCGTCCTTCAGGAACTTCCACGCCGACGGGTTCGCCGTGTCGCCCGTGATGAACAGGAAGCGCCGCGCCAGCTCGGGATCGTAGGCGACCGCCTTGCGATAGAACTCGTCGCCGCCGCCCTCCGGCATGCGCACGTCCGAGACGATCATGTCGTAGCGGCGCGACTGCACGCGCTCGAGGCCGACCTTGCCGCCCGCGGCCACGTCCACGCGCCAGCCGGCGTCGCCGAGGAGCGTGACGATGAGGTCGAGCACCGCCGGCTCGTCCTCCACGACGAGGACGGGCCGGCCGTCGCCCGTCACCGGCGTCGGCTCGATCACCACCGCCGAGCGCGGCGTCGCCGAGCGCACCGGCAGCTCCACCGAGAACGTCGTGACGCCCGCGCGGCTCTCCACCGCGAGGCGGCCGCCGTGCTCCTGCACGATGCCGTAGGAGACCGACAGGCCGAGGCCCGTCCCCTGCCCGACTTCCTTCGTCGTGTAGAACGGCTCGAAGACGCGCGCGAGATCGTCGGCCGCGATGCCGGGCCCGTCGTCCACGACGTGGGCGATCACCGTGTCCGGCGTCGGGCCCGCCATGGTCCGCACGATGATCTCGCCCTTCTTCTGGGCGCTCAGGATGGCCTGCTCGGCGTTCAGCAGCAGGTTCAGGAACACCTGCTGGAGCTGGTGGGCGTCCGCCGCGATGTTCGGCAGGTCCTCGTCGTACTCGCGCCGCACCTCGATGCCCGACAGCGCGAGCTGGTTCAGGCGCAGCGCGAGCGTCTGCTCGATCACGTCGTGGAGCTGCACGGTGGTGCGCTCCGGCGGGCGCTGCCGCGCGAAGTAGAGCAGGTTGCGCACGATCTTCGCCATGCGGTCGCCCTGCGACACCATGAGGTCGACGGGGCGCTTGAGGTTCTGCGGAAGATCGCGCGAGAGCAGGAGCTGGCCGTAGCCGATGATCACGCTGAGCGGGTTGTTGAGCTCGTGCGCCACGCCGGACACGAGCTGGCCGAGCGCGCCGAGCTTGGCGGCCTGCACGAGCTGCGCCTGGGCATCGCGCAGGCGCGCGAGGTTGTCGCGCGCGCTCGCGTAGAGCTGCGCGTTCTCGAGCGCCAGCGCCGCCTGGTCGGCGAACGCCTGCAGGAGCGCGATCTCGCGCTCCTCGACGTCACGCGCCTCCGCGAACGAGATCACCAGCGCCCCGACGACCCGGCTCTTCACGTTGAGCGGCGTGGCGAGGACCGCGCGGCTGCCCATCGCGCGCACCGCGTCGCGCTGGGACGCCGGCAGCTCGACGCTGGAATCCGTGAGGACGTCCGCCGTCCAGACCGGGCGCCGGCGCTCGACCGCGCGCCCGACGACGCCCGCCCCCTTCGGCCACAGCATCTCGCGGTCGAACGTGGCGCGCGCGGCCCCGGCGCTCGCCACGGGGGCGATGTCGCCGCTCGGCTGCACGCGATAGAGCGCGGAGGTGTGGGCCGCGAACACGGAGACGAGCGCCGCGACGATGCGCTCGCCCACTTCCTGCGTGTCGAGGCTCACGGCGAGGTTGCGCGCGGTCTCCGCGAGCGCGGTCGCCTCCCGGCGCTCGCGCTGGCTCTCCGTGTAGAGGCGCGCGTTCTCGAGCGCGAGGGCCGCCTGGTCCGCGAACGCCTGGAGCGCCTGCGTCTCCTCCGCGCCGAGCGCGCGGCCGAACTCGAAGCGCACGACCAGCGCGCCGACCGGGCCGTGCGTGCCGAGCAGGGGCACGCCGACCGCCACGCGGTGGCCGAGCCGCTCGATCTCGGCGCGGAGCGCGTCGGACATCGGCACGCGCGGATCGTTGAGGACGTCGGTCGTCATCACGAGCCGGCCCTCGGAGACCGCGCGCCCCACGATGCCCTCTCCGGGACGAACGGCCAGGAGGCGCCCGGCCATCCCGCCGGGCCCCTGCGACATGATCGTGTGCAGCAGGCCGTCGGCCGGGTCGTAGCGGTACACCGCGGCGCCGCGCGCACCGAGCAGCTCGACCGTGCCCTTCACGACGAGGTCGGCGATGCGCTCGGCATCCAGCGTGGCGGACAACCCGCGCCCGAGCCGCGCCAGCGCTTCGGCGACGTCGCGCCGCCGCGCGGCTTCGCGGTAGAGGCGCGCGTTGCGCACCGCGATCGCGGCCTGCGCCATGAACATGTCCACCACGTCGCGCATGCTGCCTTCGAAGCTCGGCGGCTGCGTGTGGCCGAGCGACAGAATGGCGAGCAGCTCCCCGTCCGCGACGACCGGGAAGCCGGCGAACGCCTTGAGCCCATTGGCGCGCCACCACTCCGGCGCGAGCATCCGCGGGTCGGCGGCGACGTCGTCGATGATGACCGGCCGGTGCGTCCGCGCGATCTCGCCCACGTTGCCCTCGTCGTAGCTCACGACCGTGCGCGAGAACGCGCGCGCGATCTCCGAGTCCGAGTGCGCCATGAAGGTGAGCGTGCGCGCGGCGTCGTCCGCCAGCCAGAACGACGCGAAGCGCACGCCCATGAGCTGGGCGGCGTTCTCCGCGATCGCGCGGAGGAGCTCGTCGAGCTCGAGCGTGCTGGAGATGCGCTGGTTGACCCCGGCGAGGGCGCGGATGCGCGCGGCCTGCACGTGCTCGGCCTCGTAGAGCGAGGCGTTGCGCATCGCGATGCCCGCGTGGGCGGCGAGCAGGTTCAGCGCCTCCTGCTCCTCGCGGTCCGGCACGCCGTCGGGGACGATGTAGTCGAGCACGCCGACCAGCGCGTCGCCCACCGTGATCGGCACGCCGAAGTACGAGGCGAGGGGCCGCGCCCGCCACCAGTCCGGGGCGAGCGTGCGCGGATGCTCGACAGGCCGCGCGACGAGCACGGGCTGCGACGCCTCGCTGACGAGGCCCGGGAGCCCCGCGTTGACGGGGCGCTCGAGCGGCAGCGTCGACATCTCGGGCGAGGCGGTGACGTGCATGACGCCGCGCACGGGGTCGATCGAGTGCACGGCCGCGAGCGCGCCGGGGCGCATGGACGCCGCGGCATCCACGATCCGCTGGAGGACGTCGCTCACGTCGAGCGAGGCGGTGATCGAGCGGGTGACGCCCGCCAGCGCCTGCAGCCGCGAGGCACGCGCGAGCGCGTCCGCGTACAGCCGCGCGTTCTCCAGCGCGAGCGCCGCCTGCTCGGCGAGCAGGAGCAGCAGCGCCAGCTCGTCCTCGGCGAAGGCGCGCCGCGTCCACTGCTGCACGGCGAGCGCACCGCGCACGACGCCCTTCACCACGAGCGGCGCCGCCGCGACCGCCTTGAAGCCTTCGCGCGCGATGTGACGGCGGCGGACGCCGTCGAGGCGCCAGCGTGGATCTGCGAGGATGTCCTCGGTCGCGGTCGTGCGGCCCTCGCGCACCGCCACGCTGATCGGCCCGCCCGCGAGCGGAATGCCGCCCGGCGCGTACTCGCCGGTGAGCCGGCCCGCGGCGCGCAGCACGGTCAGTGTCTCGGACGCGCCGTCCCACGACGCGACCACCGCGGCGTCCGCCCCCATCACCTCGCGGGTCTTCTGCGCGATCGTGTCGAGCACGTCGTCGAGCGCGAGGGACGAGGTGAGCGAGCGGCCCACGGTCTCGAGCGCGCGCATGAAGACGGAATGGCGGCGCGCCTCGCTGACGTCGCGCAGCACGAGCACGGCGCCCGGGGCATCGCCGCGCGGCGCCCAGCGCGGCTGCAGCCACACGCGCGTGCCGTCGGGACGCTCGACGGCGACGGCGCCGCCGTGCCCGCGGTCGCCCGCGAGGGCCTGCGTGACCACACCGCTCCACGCGCCGGCGGGCAAGACGCTGAGGACGTCGTCGATCGGCGAGGCGAGTGCTTCCGTCGCGGAGCGCCCGGTGAGAAGCTCCATCGCGGCGTTCCAGGCCACGATGACGCGACCGCCGTCCGTCACGACCACCGCGTCGTCGAAGCTGTCGACGACGCTCACGCGTACATCGGGCCGCATGGGAGCGCCAAGTATACAACTACGATCTGCGTGCCTCAGTGGCATTTCTCTTGCTGACTGTGTGCTCTCATGGATCTGTCGGGGATGCGGATCCTCGTCATCGAGGACGCCGCGGACATTCGTGAGGTGTTCACGGTCCTGTTGCGCGCCGAAGGCGCACACGTCACCGCCGCCGCCGATGGTCGCGAAGCCGCCGAAGCCGTGGCGCACCAGCATTTCGACGTGATCCTCAGTGACCTCGGCCTCCCTGATGTCCCCGGCGACGTGCTGATCCGGCAACTTCTTGCATCCACCCGTAACCGCACGCGCGTGGTGGTCATCACGGGGTACGGCGAGCCCTACCTGACGCGGGCCCGCCAGGCCGGCGCCGAGGTCGTCTTTACAAAGCCCGTCGAGTGGACGCGCATCCTCGACTACCTCCACCGTCCCGGTCTCGCCGCCTCCGCCTGACGCCGCGCGTGCCATAATCGGCACGCACTGATGGCCCTCCGCGACCTCTCCGAGTTCATCGCGCTGCTGGAGAAGCGTGACCGTCTGCGCCGCATCGCCGCCCCGGTCTCGCGCGACCTCGAGATCAGCGAGATCGTCGACCGCGTCTCGAAGAGCCCCGCGGACCGCAACGTGGCGCTGCTCTTCGAGCGCGTCGAAGGCCACGCGATACCGGTCCTCGTCAACGCGTTCGGCGCGCCCGACCGCATGGCGTGGGCGCTCGGCGTCGAGCGGCTCGACGAGCTCGGCGAGCGCGTCGCGCGCCTGCTCGACCTGCGGGTGCCCGGCACGTTCATGGAGCGGCTCAAGAAGCTCGGCACGCTGTTCGACGTCGCCCGGGCCGCGCCCCGTCGCGTCACCCAGGCGCCGTGTCAGGAGGTCGTCGAGACCGAGCGTCCGTCGCTCGCCGCGATCCCCGCCCTGCAGTGCTGGCCCGGCGACGGCGGGCGGTACATCACCCTGCCCGGTGTCTTCACGCGCGATCCCGTCACCGGCGCCCGCAACGTCGGCATGTACCGTCTGCAAGTCTTCGACGACCGGACGCTCGGGATGCATTGGCAGATCCACAAAGGCGGCGCCGAGCACCACCGGCGCGCGGAAGAGGCGCCCGCCGGCGGGCGCATGGACGTCGCGGTCGCGCTGGGCGGCGACCCCGCCACGATCTACGCCGCCTCCGCGCCGCTCCCGCCCGGCGTCGACGAGATCGTCTTCGCGGGCTGGCTGCGCGGCGCACCCGTGGACCTCGTCAAGTGCCGCACGGTGGACCTCGAGGTCCCCGCGGAGGCTGAGATCGTTCTCGAAGGCTATGTCGACCCCGCGGAGCGCCGGCTTGAGGGGCCGTTCGGCGATCACACGGGCTACTACTCGATCGCGCGCGACTACCCGGTGTTCCACCTCACCGCGGTGACGCGCCGGGCGCGGCCGGTCTATCCGACGACGCTCGTGGGGCGGCCGCCGCAGGAGGACTACTGGCTCGGCAAGGCGACCGAGCGGCTCTTCCTGCCGATCATGAAGCTGATGCTGCCGGAGATCGTGGACGTGAACATGCCGGCCGAGGGCGTGTTCCACAACCTGGTGATCGTCTCGATCAAGAAGCGCTACCCCGGCCAGGCGCGCAAGGTGATGACCGCGCTGTGGGGCATGGGGCTCATGATGCTCGCGAAGAGCATCCTCGTGGTGAGCGAGCACGTGAACGTGCACGACCTCTCGGAGGTCGCGTGGCGCGCCACCGGCAACATCGACCCCAAGCGCGACCTGATGATCCTCGAGGGCCCGATGGACGATCTCGACCACGCGGCGATCCGCCACCGCTACGGCGGCAAGCTCGGCATCGACGCCACCGAGAAGGGCCCGCTGGACGACATCGCGCAGCCGTGGCCCGACGAGATCGCGATGACCGCGGAGATCCGCGAGCGCGTGACGCGCCGCTGGAAGGACTACGGGATCGCGTGAGCCCGCGCCGCGGCAAGGTCGGCCACGTGCTCGACGCGATCAAGTTCGAGCACACCGTGTTCGCGCTGCCCTTCGCGTACATCGCCATGGTCCTCGCGGCCGGCGGCTGGCCGGGGCTCTGGACCGTCGCGTGGGTCACCGCGGCGATGGTCGGCGCCCGCACCTGCGCGATGGCCACCAATCGCGTGGTCGACCGCCTCATCGACGCACGCAACCCGCGCACGGCCGGGCGTCACCTGCCGCGCGGGCTCCTCGCCGCGTGGGAGCTGAAGGCGCTGGCGATCGCGGGCGCCGCGCTCATGTTCGTCGCGGCGGCCATGCTGAACCCGCTGTGCCTGCTCCTCGCCCCGCTCGCGCTCGCGTGCCTCGTCGGCTACTCGTACACCAAGCGCTTCACGTGGACCTCGCACTGGGTGCTCGGCTTCACCGACGGCATCGCGGCCGCGGGCGGCTGGGTCGCGGTGCGCGGCGAGTTCGACGCGCCCGCGCTGATCCTCTGGCTCGCGCTCACCGTGTGGATCGCGGGCTTCGACGTGATCTACGCCTGCCAGGACGTCGAGTTCGATCGCGCCAACGGCCTGCACTCGGTGCCCGCGCGCTTCGGCATTCCGGCCGCGCTCACGATCGCCCGCGTCAACCACGTGCTCACGGCGGCCGCCCTCGCCGCGCTCGGCGTCGCCACGGCCCTCGGCGCGCTCTACTGGGTCGGCTGGCTGGGCGTGGTCGCGCTCCTGGCCTACGAGCACTCGCTGGTGAGCGCGCGCGATCTCTCGAAGCTCGACATGGCGTTCTTCAACGTCAACGGCTACATCGCGGTGGTCGTGTTCGTCGCGACGGTGGGCGGCCTGTGGCGGTGAACGCCGAGATGGTGCGCACGATGTTCACGCGCATCGCCGGGCGCTACGACCTCATGAACTCGCTGATGACCGGCGGCCGCCACCACGCCTGGCGCCTGGTCGCCGCGCGGGAGGCCGTGAGCGCGCCGCCCGGCCCCGTGCTCGACCTGGCGACGGGCACGGCCGACCTCGCGCTCGCCATCCGCGGCCTCGACCCGCGCCGCACCGTGATCGGCGCCGACTTCGCCGAGGGCATGCTGCGCGCCGCGGCCGCGAAGCCGGCGGTGCGGGCGCAGCGGGTGCCGCTGCTCGGCGCCGACGCGCTGGCGCTGCCGTTCCGCGACCGCGCGTTCGCGGCGGTCACCTCCGCGTTCCTGCTCCGCAACCTCGAAGACCTCGCGGCCGGGCTCGCCGAGATGCGCCGCGTCACCCGGCCGGGCGGCCGCGTGGTGGCGCTGGAGATCACGCGGCCCGGCGTGCCGGGCTGGTCGCAGGTGTTCGGCCTGTACTTCCACCGCGTGGTGCCCGCCGTCGGCGCGCTCGTGGCGCGCGACCGCCAGGCCTACCGCTACCTGCCCGACTCGGTGGACCGGTTCCTGACGGCCCCGGAGCTCTCGCGGTTGATGGCCACGCTCGGCTTGCGCGACGTGCGCTGCCGGCGCCTGGGTCTCGGCACCATCGCCGTCCACACCGCCACCGTCTGAAAACGCGGTACCCTGCGCGCACATGAGCAACGACCCCGCGCTCGCGCGGTTTCCACGCGAACGCACCTGGCTCCTCCCCGCGCTGCACGCGGCGCAGCACGCGGACGGCTGGCTGTCGCCGGAGCGGCTCGGCGAGGTCGCCGCCCACCTGCGCGTGCCCGTGAGCGAGGTGTGGGGCGTCGCCACGCACTATCCGGAGTTCCGGCTGGCGAAGCCGGGCCGCCGGCTCGTGCGCGTGTGCACCGGCGTGAGCTGCGCGGCGCTCGGCGGGCGCGCGCTGCTCGGCGCGTGCGAGAGCAAGCTCGGCGTGCGCGCCGGCGACACCGCCCCCGACGGCTCGGTCACGGTCGAGGCGCTGGATTGCGCGTTCGCGTGCGCGGTCGGCCCGGTCGTGGAGGTCGATGGCGTCCGGCGCGGCCGGGTCGCGCCCGCGGAGCTCGACGAGCTGCTCGCGGGCAGCGCCGCTCCGCCCACGCTCCCCGCGCCGAGCGTCGCGCCCCCGGC